>Ga0075421_100000048_pt1 | contig 87713 bp, 76 predicted proteins | sample SoiMetdeltSBSDD5_FD_75292 | JGI IMG/M metagenome (GOLD analysis project Ga0075421, IMG submission 75292) | Bulk soil microbial communities from a Populus tree surrounding site in Tennessee, USA - Soil MetaG P. deltoides SBSDD5 | ecosystem: Environmental > Terrestrial > Soil > Tree plantation... | reverse complement strand
TGAAGAACGACCTTCTGCTGCGCGCGCTGCTGAGACAGCCGGTCGAGCGCACGCCCGTTTGGATGATGCGCCAGGCAGGCCGCTACCTGCCGGAGTATCGCGAGACCCGCGCGCGCGCCGGCAGCTTCCTGAAGCTCTGCATGACGCCGGAGCTGGCTTGCGAGGTCACTCTGCAGCCGCTCGCCCGCTATCCGCTGGATGCCGCAATTCTGTTCTCCGACATCCTGACGATCCCGCACGCGCTCGGCCTGGGGTTGCAGTTCGAGACCGGCGAAGGTCCGCGTATCGAGCGCCCCGTGCGCTCGCGTGCCGATGTCGCGCGCCTCGGCGTGCCGGATCCGAGCACCGACCTGCGCTATGTGCTCGATGCCGTGCGTCTCATCAGACGCGAGCTCGGCGGCCGCGTGCCGCTCATCGGGTTCGCGGGCAGTCCCTGGACGGTCGCGACGTACATCGTCGAAGGCGGCAGCTCACGCGAGTTCTCGCGCATCAAGGGCATGCTGTACGAGGAGCCGGGCACGCTGCATTCGCTGCTGACGGTGCTGGTGGATGCGACGACCGAATACTTGAACGCGCAGATCGCCGCGGGCGCGCAAGCAGTCATGCTGTTCGATACCTGGGGTGGCGTGCTGACTCCGCAGCAGTATCTCGAAGTCTCGCTGCAGCCGATGGAACGCATCGTGGCCAGTCTGCGGCGCGAGAACGAAGGACACCGCGTACCGGTGATCCTGTTCACCAAAGGCGGCGGTGCCTGGCTGCATGCGATGGCCCGCAGCGGATGCGACGCGCTGGGTGTCGATTGGACGACGGATCTCGCCGATGCGCGCCGGGCCGTGCAGGACAGCGTCGCGCTACAGGGCAATCTCGATCCGAATTGCCTGTACGCCTCGCCGCAGGCGATTCGCACCGAAGTCGCTCGCGTGCTCGCGAGCTACGGACGCGGTCACGGACACGTTTTCAATCTCGGCCACGGCATCCATCCGGGCGTCGATCCGGAGCATGCCGGCGCGATGATCGCGGCCGTGCACGAGCTCAGCCCGCCGTATCACAAGGAATGAGGAGTCGTGCTGAAGCCCGACCTACAAGAGCGCTGTAGGTCGGGCTTCAGCCCGACTTCTGCTTCAAGCTATCCCGCAGCTCCCGGCGCAGTATTTTCCCCACGTTCGTCTTCGGCAGCTCCGTTTTGAAATACACGTGCTTCGGCACCTTGTAGCCCGTCAGCTCGCCGCGGCTATAGTCGATCAGCTGCTGCTCCGTCAGGTTCGGATCCTTGCGGACCACGAACAGCGCGACCACTTCGCCCGAACGCTCGTCGTCCTGCGCGACCGCGGCCACTTCCAGCACACCGGGATGCGCGGCGAGCACGCTCTCGATCTCGTTCGGATACACGTTGAAGCCCGACACCAGGATCATGTCCTTCTTGCGATCCTCGATGTACACGAAGCCGCCCTCGTCCATCCGCCCGATGTCGCCGGTGCGCAGCCAGTCGCCAATCATCACCTGCGCGGTCTCGTCGGGACGGTTCCAGTAGCCGAGCATCACCTGCGGGCCGCGCACGCAGATCTCGCCGGTCGCGCCGATCCCGAGCTCCTTGCCGTCATCGTTGCGGATCGAGATCTCGGTCGACGAGATCGGCAGGCCGATCGAGCCGTTGAACTCAGTGAGATCGAACGGGTTGACGCACGCCGCTGGCGAAGTCTCAGTGAGACCCCACGCCTGCGTCAGCACGTTGCCGGTGACGCGCTTCCAGTGCTCAGCGACCGGGCGCTGCACTGCCATGCCGCCGCCGAGCGTGATGCGCAGCGCGCTGAAGTCGAGCTCGGCGAATCCCGGCGTGTGCAGCAGCGCATTGAACAGCGTGTTGACGCCGCTGATGAAGCTGAAGCGCCGGCCGCGCAGCTCCTTCACGAACGCGGGGAAGTCGCGAGCATTCGCGATCAGCACGTTCTGCGCGCCGAGTTTGATGAACACCATCAGGTTCCCGGTCAGCGCGAAGATGTGATACAGCGGCAGCGGCGTGATGACCGTGTCCCGTCCGAGCTGCGACTGCGTGCCGAGCCACGCGCCCGCCTGCAGCACGTTCGCGATCATGTTTCGATGAGTGAGCATCGCGCCCTTGGCGACGCCTGTCGTGCCGCCGGTGTACTGCAGGAACGCAATGTCCTCGTGAGTGGTCGCGACCGGCTCGAATGGCAGGAACGTCCCCTGTTCGAGCACGTCGTTGAAGCGCAGCGCGCCCGGCAGCTCCCAGCGCGGCACCTGCTTGCGCACGTGGCGCAGCAGCAGATTGACGATCGCCGACTTCGGCCAGCCGAGCCGATCGCCCACGCCCGTGACAATCACGTGTTCGAGCTGCGTGCGCTCGATGACTTCCTCCAGCGTGTGCGCGAAGTTCTCGAGGATCAGGATCGCTTTCGCGCCAGAGTCGGTCAGCTGATGTTCCAGCTCGCGCGCGGTGTACAGCGGATTGGTGTTGACGATCGTGAGCCCGGCGCGCAGCGCGCCGAACAGAGCGATCGGATACTGCAGGACATTCGGCAGCATGATCGCGATTCGGTCGCCCCGCTGCAATTTCGCGCTCTGTTGCAGCCACGCCGCGCAATCGCGTGCGTGCCGGTCGAACTCGGCGTAGGTCAGCGTCCGCCCGAGACTGGTGAACGCGTCGAGCTCGGCGAAGCGCCGGCAGCTGCTTTCGAGCAGCTCGGTGAGCGAGGGATATTCGTTCGGATTGATCTCCGCCGGCACGCCCGTCGGATAGTTCTTCAGCCAGACCTTGTTCATTTTTTGAGTACTTGCTGCAGAGCCGGCCACAGATTGTCCAGCAATCGCGGCTGGGCCGCGGCCGTCGGATGGATGCCGTCGGCCTGCATCAGCTTCTCGTCCAGCGCGACCCCATCGAGAAAGAAACCGACCAGCGGCGTGCCGTACTGGCGCGCCAGCTCGCCATATAGTGCATGAAATGCGTCGGCATAGGCGGCGCCGTAGTTCGGCGGCATGCGCATGCCGACCAGCACGACCTGCGCGCCGGCCGCCCGGGCGCGCTCGATCAGGAACTGGAAGTTCTCGCGGACCTGGCGCAGCGGCAGTCCGCGCAGGCCGTCGTTGCCGCCGAGCTCCAGGATCACGACGGCCGGCTTGTGCAGCTCCAGGGCGCGCGGCAGGCGCGTTCGCGCGCCGCCGGTCGTGTCGCCGCTGATGCTGGCATTCACTACGCGGTAACCGTACCCTTGCGCAGCGAGACGCTTCTGCAGCAGCGCCACCCAGGTTGCGTCGACAGCGACGCCATACCCCGCGCTCAGGCTGTCACCGACGACCAGGACCACCGGTGGCTGTGCCGGGCTCGCGTGAACCGACAGCGGCAGCGCCAGTCCTACCCAGACGAGCACCACAATTTTCGCCAGTTCAACCACTGTGCAACCGGTCCTCAAAGCGCAGAGCGTCACGAAAAGGGTTAGCAGCCCGGAAGGAACGCTGACCATTCTGGCAGAAGTCGACCTGCAGATCGCCGCCGGAGAAACCGTCGCCATCGTCGGCGCGTCCGGCGCCGGCAAATCCACGTTGCTGGCGCTGCTCGCCGGGCTGGACGAGCCCAGCGCCGGGCAAGTCTGGCTCAACGGCGCCGAGCTGACGGCGCTCGACGAGGACGGCCGTGCGGCGGTTCGCGCGCGGCATGTCGGCTTCGTCTTTCAGAGCTTTCACCTGGTGCCCTCGCTCACGGCGATCGAGAACGTGATGCTGCCGCTGGAGCTCGCGGGTCTGCCGAATGCGCGGCACGCCGCGGCCGAAGTGCTCGCACAAGTCAATCTGACGCCGCGTCGCGAGCACTATCCGCGACAGTTGTCGGGCGGCGAGCAGCAGCGCGTTGCCATTGCAAGGGCGTTCGTGACACGGCCGGCGCTGCTGTTCGCGGACGAGCCGACGGGCAACCTCGACTCCGTCACCGGCGAGCGCATCATCGAGCTGTTGTTCGAGCTCAACCGCGCCGCGCAGACGACGCTGGTGGTCGTCACGCACGACGAAGCCATCGCGAGACGCTGCAGCAGGATCATCAAGATCGAGGCGGGGAGACTGGTGCCATGACGAAAGCTCTGCGCCTGGCACTGTTGGCACTCCTGCGCGACGGCAAGTCGGGCGAGTTGCGCGTGCTGATGCTGGCGCTGCTCGTCGCCGTTTCTGCCCTCACCGCCGTCGGTTTTTTCACGAGCCGCGTCAGTCTGGCGGTCGATCAACAAGCGGGCGAAGTCCTCGCCGCCGACCTGCGTTTGCAATCGCGTTCGCCGATCCAGCGCGAGTACTTCGATCTCGCGACTGCCGAAGGCTTGCAGACCGCCGAGGTGTCGACGTTTCCGAGCGTCGTGCTCAAGGGCGATGACAGTGCCCTGACGGCGATCCGAGCGGTGTCAGCTCGCTATCCGTTGCGCGGACGACTGAAAGTTGCCGACGTGCCGTTCGGACCGGCTCACGAAGTCACCACCTTGCCGGGCCCGGGCGAAGCATGGCTCGAACCGCGGGTGTTCGGTCAGCTCAATGCACGCATCGGCGATCGGATCCAGGTCGGCCGGACCGAGCTGACGATCAGCAAAGTTCTCGACTATCGACCGGACCAGGGCTCGCAGTTCGTCGACCTGGCGCCGACGTTGCTGATGCGCCTGGACGACGTGCCTGCCACCCACCTCAATCAGGAAGGCAGCCGCATCGGCTACGCGGCCTTGTTCGCGGGCGAACCACAGGCTGTCGAGCGTTTCAAGCAGGAGCTGACTGCGCGCAAGCGACCCGGGCAGCGCATCATCGACATCGACGAAGCGAGCCCGCAAATCCGCTCTGCGATCGACCGGGCCGGGCGATTCCTCAACCTGTCTGCGCTCGTCACAATCCTGCTTGCGGCGATCGCCGTGGCAATCGCGGCGCGTCGCTACGTCGCACGTCATCTCGATACGGTTGCGCTGATGAAGAGCATGGGCGCGGCACAGCGCCTCGTTCTCGCGATCAGCGTGCTGGAGCTGCTCGCGATCGCGATCATCGCCGGTGTCTGCGGCGCCCTGATCGGTTATGCGGCGCAGGAGGGCATCGCTTATCTGCTGCGCGATCTGATTCGCGGCGAGCTGCCGCGTCCGGCGCTGAGCGCGGGCTGGCTCGGCCTCATGACTTCCATTCTGATCCTCATCGGGTTCGCGCTGCCGCCGCTCCTGCAACTGCGCAAGGTTCCGCCGGCGCGCGTGCTCCGTCGCAATCTCGAACCGCCGCCGCTGCGCTACGCGGTCGTCTACGGCACAGCGCTCGCGGCACTGGGTGCGCTGCTGTACTGGCTCGTGCGAGATCAGAAGCTACTCATCTACGTTGCCGCGGCGACGGCCGGCACGTTCGTGGTGTTGATCGCCGCGGGGTGGGTGCTGGTTCGCGCCCTCAGCACTTTGCGCGGCAGCGTCGGCGTTTCGTGGCGCTATGGGATGGCGAACATTGCGCGGCGCGGACGGGACAGTGTCATCCAGATCGTTGCGTTCGGCCTTGGATTGATGGTGCTGCTGCTGCTCGCCGTCGTGCGCAACGACCTCATGCATCAGTGGCGCGCGAGCCTGCCGGAGAATGCGCCAAACTACTTCATGATCAACATCCGTCCCGACCAGACGGGCATGGTTCGCGAGTTCTTCACGCAGCGCGCGATCACGCCGCCGGAGCTCGTGCCGATGGTCCGGGCGCGGCTCACGCAGATCAACGGCACGCCGGTCGCACAGCTGCAAATCGCGAACGAGCGCGGCCGCGATTTTCTCGAGCGCGAAGCCAACCTGACCTGGTCGCAGACGATGCAGCGGGACAACAGGATCGTCGCCGGCGAATGGTGGCGCGAGGGCGACGGCGGCGGCCCGCGCGTGTCGGTCGAAGCCGAGCTGGCGCAGTCGCTCGGCATCAAGGTCGGCGACACGCTGACCTACGACATCGCCGGCGAGGTCGTCGACGCGAAAGTGACGAGCCTGCGCGAGGTGCAATGGGATTCGTTCCGCCCGAACTTCTTCATGGTGTTCTCGCCCGGCACGCTCGATGACAGCACCGGCACGTACATCACGAGCGTGCACATCGCGCGCGAGCAGCGCAGGTTCCTGCTGGATTTCTCGCGGCAGTTTCCCGAAGTCACGGCGATCGACGTGGACGCGATCCTGACGCAGGTGCGCGGCGTGATGGACAAGGCGTCATTGGCCGTGCAGTACGTGTTCGCATTCACACTGCTCGCCGGCGTCACGGTGCTGCTCGCAGCAATCCAGTCGACGCGTGACGAACGCCGCTACGAAAGCGCGATGCTGCGCACTCTCGGCGCGAGCCGGCGCGTCGTTTTGCAAGGCGTGGCTGCGGAGTTCACTACGCTTGGCCTGTTGTCAGGCACCCTGGCGGCAATCGGCGCCACAGCCGCCGGCTACTTCCTCGCGACGAAGCTGTTCAACCTGGAGTACACCTTCAACATCGCCGTGTGGGGCATCGGCCTCGCGGCCGGTGCGGTGCTCGTAGGTGTGAGCGGCACGCTCGCGACGCGCTCGGTCGTCAACCACCCACCGGTGGCGACGTTGAGGAACCAGTAGGAGTCGGGCTAAAGCCCGACCTACAGAGATTCACGTTCCTACTTCAACCCGATCATCAGCCAGCCCACGTTTTCCGTCTGGCCGCGCCAGTTATATCCGTCGACCCGGACCAGATAGTCTCCCGGCCCGAACGCCGACGAGTTCAGCGAAAAACGCAGCTCGCGATTGGAATCGCGCGCGATGCGGCGCAGCTGCATCACCAGACCGCCGTCGACCTTCTCGATCGTGACCATGAACTGGTTGTACTTGCCTTCCGAGACGTCGACGTACAGGTCCATCCACTGCGGCGGCTGCGCCCAGCCAAGAGCGAGCGTGGGCTGCGCCGGCTTACCCTTTGCCAGCTGCAGGCGATAGACGCTGGTGCTCCCTGCCGCCTGCATCTGCACTGCTTTCACTGCGCGCTCGAGGGATCGCACCTGCTTGCTCAGCGCGTTCGCCTGGACCGCGTAGGCCACAACTCCCGCGACGGCCGCGATCAGCGCGAACACCAGGCCGATCAGCGCCGTGCGGTTGCCGCCGACGCCCTGTCCGCGCGAGAGCTCGCGCTTCTCCTCCTCGACGTCGAAACCTTCGTCGGTGGCTTCCAGCGCGGCATGCGTCGCGCTCGAGGGGATCGCCTTGAAGACGCCCGTCTCGCTGTCCTGCGCCGGGCGCCGCGACAGCCGCGTCTTCAGGCGCACCGGGATCGGCATCGCCTTGAGGGCCTCGGGATGGTCGAGGCAGTACTGCTCGAACTCGCGCGCCTCCCGGACGGTCAGATCGCCGGAGAGATAGCGGTCGACGATGTGCTCGGCTTCGATGTACTTGCGATCCATGGGTCGCGTCCGCTGTTTTTGTGGCAGAGAAGATAGCAGAGTCTAGTTGCCGGGCTCCTTTTCGCAGAGCTTGCAGTTCGGCCAGTACGGCTTGGCGATGTGATCGAGCGTCCAGCGATTGCCGTCGGCGAAGAATTTGCGCGCGGCCTGCGCGGCCGGCGAGTCGTCGTAGCCGAGCCCGACGATGCGCACCTGCGTCATGTCACCCGCGGGGTTGAAGTAGATCACGGTCCAGGTGCCCGCGATGCCGTCGCGATGCGGAAAGCTCGCGGGTGCCTGCTTGATGCGGAGCGCGAGCATGCGCTCCGGCTCATAGGCAAGGATCTCGTTCACGATCGTTTCGGGATCGCCGAGCGTGCCCTTCGGGTCGTAGTGGCTGCGGATCTCGCCGCCGATCGCAAGCCGTACCTCGGCCTTTGCGGCGCCTGTCGCCAGGTAGCCCTCGGAGGTCGTGAACAGCCGCCAGACCTCGGCTACCGGTGCGTTGACAAATCCTTCGGTCACCTGGGGTTCCGCACCCCAGGCCGCGGCTGCAAACCAGCCCGCCGCCGCCGTCAAAAGAGCCCGGGTCCGCCGCCTCGTTCCGCCTGTCATGGTGCCTGCTCCGTCCGTCGTCCAGTGGTCTAAAGGTCTCTCGGAAGTGGGCGATAGTACTCATTATTCTTGCAGTCGCCTGCCCGATACTGCGATGCTCGAAGGGGTTCCATAATCCGGTGGGCTTTAGGTTTGGTGCGCAGGAGCCGACCGACTGCATGATCCTCACGCTGGAAGTCATTGGCGAGCAGGCACAGGACCTGGGCGCGGCCGGTCGCAAGGTCTTCAACGCCATTGGCGGCACGATCGGCCGCCTGCCGGACAACGACTGGGTGTTCCCCGATCCCTACGTCTCCGGCCGCCACGCCCTCATCCGTTACTTGAACGGCAAGTACTTCATCGAGGACACCAGCACCAACGGCGTCTTCATCAACTCGCCGGACAAGCGCCTGTCGCGGACGGACTCGCACCAGCTGCGCGACGGCGACGTGCTGTTCATCGACGCGTACCAGATCAAAGTCTCGCTCGCGAAGGATCCGGCGGCTGAGTCGCGCAATGATCCGTACGCATTGCTCCAGGCCCGTCACAACAAGTCCGTCGGCGCGACGCGCGAGATTCCGCCGCGGCCTGCGCCCGCTCCCGCGCCCGAAGAGGATCGCACTGCGAACCTCGTGAGGGACGCTGCGCCGAGCCGCAACGAAAATCATGCGACCGGCACGCAATGGTTCGGCATGACCGACATGTCCTCGGCTCCGAAGCCGGCGCTGCCAGAGAAAGCACGCGCTTCGCGTCGCGTGCCGCCGTCCGTTCCGGAACGCGCAGTGCGGCCGGCGCCGAGCCCGTCGCGGGCCGCGCAACCCGGCGACGATGACGCACAGCTGCGAGCGTTGATCGAAGCCGCCGGCATCGAAGGCCTCGATCCTTCGAGCGAAGCAGCTCAGGTTCTCGGCGCCATGCTGCGCGCCGCGGTCGGCGGCTTGATGGAAGTGCTGCGCGCACGCGAGCGAATGAAAGACGAGCTGCGCGTGCGCGGCACGACGTTCAAGGTCGCCAAGAACAATCCGCTGAAGTTCTCCGCCAACGTCGACGACGCGTTCCACAACCTGCTGGTGAAGCGCAACGCTGCGTACCTCGATCCGCAAACCGCGTTCGAGGATGCGTTCCGCGACGTGCGCGATCACCAGACAGCGATCCTGGCGGCGATGCGTCTCGCGTTCGAGTCGATGCTGTCGGAGCTCGATCCGAACCGCCTGCAGGAAGAGTTCGACCGGCAGATCAAGAAGGGCTCGATCCTCGGCGTGCCCGCCAAGCTGCGCTACTGGGACCTGTACCGCGACAAGTACACCGACCTCGCCAAGGACGCGGAAGGCGCATTCCGCGACCTGTTCGGCGACGCCTTCGCCAAGGCGTACGAGGAGCAGCTGGACCGGCTGCAGGGACTGGCGCGCGGTCGCGACAAGTAGGCTGCGGCACGCGCACATGGGGCTCGAAGACACAATCGTCGAAGAAGACATCCACCCGGTGTACGTCTCCGAGGGCGCGACCGACACCGGTCGTGTGCGCACCGCCAACCAGGATGCGTTCGCACAGCTCGGCGCGCACGGCATCTGGGCAGTCGCGGACGGCATGGGCGGCTATCGCGACGGCGACGTTGCCAGCCGCATGGTGTGCGAGGGCCTGCAGACTCTCGAGAGCACCGCATCGCTCGAAACGACGATCGATGTGATTCGTCAGCGCATGAGCGAGGTCAATCAGCGCCTGCACGAAGCCTCGATTCGCGAGCACGATCCGGTGATCAGCGGCAGCACCGTCGCGATCTTTCTCGTGCAGCGGACTGCGTGTGCAGTCGTATGGGCGGGAGACAGCCGCATCTATCGATTCCGCCACGGGCGCCTGACGCAGCTCACGACCGATCACACCTGGGCGGCGGAGCTCAACCTGCAGCAGCCGAACGAAGAAGCAGATCACGCGATCACGCGGGCCGTCGGCGGCGAGGACACGCTGCTGCTCGACGTGCGACGCGATCGCGTGCGCCTCGGCGATCGCTACCTGCTGTGTTCCGATGGACTGACACGCGAGCTGACCGATATGCGCATCGCCGAGCTGATGGCCGGTGAAGACGTGCAGCAATGCGCGAAGGCGCTGATCGACGCGACGCTGGAGGCCGGCGCGCGCGACAACGTCACAGTCGTCGTTATCGAAGCACAATGAGCAGCGACGAAAAGACCGGGCAGCCGTACAAGGCAACGCTCGTTCGTCCCGCCGCGGAGGAATCCGAGGCGACCGTGCTGCGTCCGCCGACAGAAGTCGTGCCGCCGGTCGATCCGGACGCGACGATCCGCACTACACGCGAGCAGGTCGCCGACACCGCCGCGCGCACGTTGAAGGCGGATCCGCCCACTTCGCAGAGCGCCTACGCACCGACGCTGCAGTCTCCCGGACCCGCAGCTTTTGCTCCGACGCTGCAATCGCCGCCGCTCACCGGTCCCGAAGGCACCAAGGTGATGGCCAATCGCCTGGTCGGCTCGCTCGAAGCCGCCGGCGAAGGTCATCACGGTCCGCTGGAGCCGGGCTCGGTCATCAAGAAGCGCTTCGTGCTGGAGACGCTGCTCGGCAAGGGCGGCATGGGCATCGTGTTCGGTGCGATCGACCGGCGCAAAGAGGAAGCGCGCGACCCGAATCCGCGCGTCGCACTGAAAGTGCTGAACGCGGATTTCGAGCGCCATCCGCAGGCGTTCATGGCCCTGCAACGCGAGGCCCGTAAGGCGCAATCGCTCGCGCATCCGAACGTCGTGACGGTGTTCGACTTCGACCGCGACGGCGATGCGGTCTACATGACGATGGAGCTGCTGACGGGACGCTCGCTCGACTCGATGGCGCGGGAGGCGCGCGGCAAGGGCATCAAGCGCGAAGTGGCGCTGCCGATCATTCGCGGCATCGCCGAAGGCCTCGCGTACGCGCATCGCAAGGGTATCGTGCATTCGGATCTGAAGCCGGGCAACGTGTTCATCACCGAGGACGACACGGCGAAGATCCTCGACTTCGGCATCGCGCGCGCCGTGCCGAGCGTGAATACGGAAGCGAGCCGCGATGTGTTCGACGCGGGGAGTCTCGGCGCATACACCGAAGCGTATGCGACAGACGAAATGATCGACGGCGTCGATCCGCATCCGGCGGATGACATGTACGCGCTCGGGATCATCGCGTACGAGTTGCTCACGGGGTTTCATCCGTATCAACGGCACAGCGCGCCGGGAGCGCGCAAGCTCGGGCTGAAGCCGGCGCCGCTGAAAGGACTCAAGCGCAAAGAGGCGCGCGCGATCGAAGCGTGCCTGTCGCTGGAGCGCAAGAAGCGACCGCAGGATGCGCAGGCGTTCCTGAAACTCTTCCGCGGCGTCACGACACTGCAGAAGGCGACGCTGGCCGCGGCGGCTGTGCTCGCACTCGTTGCGGGATATCTGTGGTACCAGAACTATCTAGAAACCAGTCCCTCGATTCCGTTCAGTGCACTCACCGCGGAGACTCAGCAGAGGTTCAGGTACGACATGGAGCAGGGCAGCAAGGAGTGGGAGTTCTTCGAGAACGAGCAAAACCTCTATCAAGCGTTCAGCGCTATCGAATTCTTTGCGGATGCCTACGAAATTCATCCGCGCAACCGCGAAGCGGTCGCCGCGCTCAGGAAGGCAGCTGATGCATTGCTGGCCCTGCCGAACCTCGACAAGGAAACGCACCGGCAACTCGCCGGCGATCTGAAGAAGAAGAGCCTGTACTACGAGAAGTACGCGCCCGTCGTCGAAGCGGCCAGGGAATAAGAATTCGCCTGATATTGGAGTGGGTCAGGCTTCAGCCTGACTCAGCTTCCCGGCCATGAATCCTTTCCCTGATTGACCCTGCTGCGATTCGCGGCGTAGCGTTCGCGCATTCAAAGTAGAACTATGTCAGCTCAGGGATGGCAACGGTTGCCCTCGTGCTGAGTTGCGTCGAGGGAATGGTATGGAACGCCGTGTTGGGTCAATGGCCGCAGAGCGCGGTCGCAGCGCGTGTACTTGGTGGTTCTGGCTGCTGTTGATGGCGACCGGACCGGCGTTTGCGCAATCGACAATTCGCATCAACGTCGGTGGAGCAGCCTACACGGACAGCGCTGGGCATGTATGGAGCGCGGATAGCGGCTTCAACACGGGCATCACAACTACCGCAACCGTGCCTGTGACAGGCACTGCCGACCCTGCCCTTTACGAAACGATTCGCTGGGACTCGGCCAGCGCTCCGGAGTTGCAGTACAGCTTCCCTGTGGCGAACGGGGTATATCGGGTCAACCTTCTCCTGGCCGAGCAATGGTCCGGCGCATTCTTTCCTGGCGGGCGCGTTTTCAGTGTGCAGATGGAGGGTGTCACGCTGCTGCCGAATGTGGACGTTTTTGCAGAGGTCGGTGCTAACGCCGCTCTGGTCAAGACCGCCATCGTCAGCGTGAGCGACGGACAGCTGGATATTCAGTTCCTTCATGTCATCGAGAATCCATCCTTCAATGGGCTCGAGATCGTGCCGGCGGAAGTTCCATCCAGCCCGACGGGATTGTCCGCATCAGCCTTTTCGACGTCGCAGGTGAATCTGAGCTGGACCGCTGCCGTCGACAATACTGGCGTTGCGGGCTACCAAGTGGAGCGCTGCCAAGGTGCGAACTGTTCCAGCTTCGCGCGGATCGCGGGTCCGGCTGGGACCTCCTACGCGGACAGCGGACGCGCCGCTTCCACAACCTATCGCTATCGCGTCCGCGCAGTCGACGGTGATGGCAACGTCAGCGGCTACTCGGAAGTGGTCAGCGCTACCACGCACAGCGATGCGCCATTCACACCGATTCGCGTCAACGCAGGAGGCAGCGCGTATACGGATGCTGCGAGCCAGGTGTGGAGCGCCGACACAGGGTTCAATACAGGCAACGTCGCGAGTACTGGCGCGACGATCGCCGGCACTTCCGATCAGGCGCTCTACCAGACGCAGCGCTGGGACTCGGGAGGCACGCCTGAGCTGGAGTACAGCTTCGCCGTGCCGAGCGGCTCGTATGAAGCAAGACTGCACTTTGCTGAGTCGTGGGACGGCGCTTTCTTCGTCGGAGGGCGCGTGTTCAGCGTTCAGCTGGAAGGCACGACGGTTTGGTCGAATCTGGACGTTTTCGCGGAGGCCGGTGCGAATACAGCGCTGATGAAGACCGCAACCACCTCCGTTTCCGATGGTGTTCTGAACATCGGATTCCTTCACGGCGCCCATGACAATCCGATGGTCAATGGGATCGAGATCCTGCAAACGTCGGCGCCGGATGAACTGGCGCCGACCACGCCAACAGGTTTGTCTGCGGCGCCGATGTCGGCCGCACAGGTAGAACTGCATTGGAACGCGGCCTCGGACAATGTTGCGGTCACGGGGTATCGCATCGAGCGCTGCGCGTCGGCCGGATGCACGGATTTCGCAGAGATCGCCTCGCCATCGGGCACTACATTCAGCGACACGTCCGTCGTCGCATCGAAAACTTACAGATACCGGGTTCGCGCTACGGATGCCGGCGGCAACCTAAGCGGCTACTCGACACCGACCACTGTCACAACACCTGCCTCCGCAGACGGCCAGGCGCCGACAGCGCCAACGAGTTTGAGCGCGACGGCAACGTCGAGTACTCAGGTTCAGCTCAGCTGGACGACGTCGACGGATAACATCCGTGTTGCCACTTACGCGATCGAACGGTGCGCCGGAGTCGGCTGTTCCAGCTTCGCGCCGATCGGTACGACGCTGTCGGCGACATTCATAGATGGTGGCGTCAACGGTTCGATGATCTACAACTACCGTGTCCGCGCCGCCGATGCGACGCCGAACTACAGCGGCTACTCGAATGTCGCAATGATCACTACGCCCTCTAATGCCGACGTGCAGGCACCGACTGCTCCGAGCGGCCTCGCGGCCTCCGCTGTCTCAGGAAGAGAGATCATGCTGACGTGGACCGCTGCGACGGACAACGTGGCAGTTGCGAGATATCTCATCGAGCGCTGCCAGGGTGCGTCGTGTATGAGCTTCAGCGAAATTGGCACGTCGCTGGCTGTCTCGTATAGCGATGCAGCGCTCGCTACTTCGACGACTTATCGCTATCGCGTTCGCGCCGTCGATACAGCGAACAACGTGAGCGCGTATTCGTCGATTGCGGCGGCGGCGACGACTGCAGCCAGTGGCAAGGCGGGCAATGTCGTCTATGAATACGACTCCTTCGGGCGGCTGAAGCGAGTCACCGTGACACCTGAATAGAGCGCGCAAGTCATGAAGAACTCAACTCTGTTCGTGCGATCCGCGCTCGCAGCGGTGGCTCTACTGGCGCTTGCTCTGTTCGACTCGACGCCGGTGCTGGCGCTGCCGAGCCAGTGCAAGCCGAATCCCGGCGGCACCCAGGACTGCACGTCGCTGGTTCCGACACCGTATACCTACCTGAATGCCGCCTGCAGCACGCCATCGCTTTTGTGGCCGTCAGAAGGGCAGGCGCTTGCCGCTCATTTTGGCGAATTCGGGCCGGGGAACTGCCCCGCGCCGACTCGCATCGGCTGGATACCGAAGAGCGCGCCTCGATGCATGAACGGACCTTGCGTGCTCGGATCCGATTACATAGGGATCGCATGTGGCGGCTACCCGTATCCGGCGCCCGGCTACAGCGGCGATCTCGAAGTTATGAATTGGTTGCTGTACGAGTACAGCGGGACTTCGACGCAAGCGGATGCACGCCTCCGCCGCAACTGAGCGCAACTATCCGGCGTGAGCGGCCCTTGGTGTGCCCGCCCGGCTACATCAACGACGGTGGCGTGTGTATCCGTAGCCAGATAGATCCAGCGAAAAACATGGGCGGCGAGTGCCCGGTGTGCGGCAATCCGATTTCGCCCGGTACCGGCAACAAGTTTCAGAAGGAGACCGACTACGTCGGCACCGGCGAGTTTCCGCTGGTGTTCGATCGCTACTACAACAGCCAGCTTCGCGTAACAGATACGGAGTACAGTTACTTCAGCTCCGGCCAATACAATGGTAGTTCAGGCCTCGACGGTTGGCGGTCGCTGGCAGTCAGCCAGCATCGTGCCGGACTCGTAGTCACCGGCCAGGACCGTCGCGATGCCATGCGCTGGTCGACGCAGGGGATCGACATGATCGGCGCGAACTGGCGCCACACATATCAACGCTCTATCTACTACGTGGGCGATCCGACTGCCACCGCGAGCACGGCGTTCGCCTTTCGTCACAACGGCCGGGTGCTGTCATTTGTCGAGTACAACGGCGCGTTCTATCCGCAGGCTGACGTTTCCGATCGGCTGACCGGATCCCCGAGCACCGGATGGACCTACACGTCGGCAGCGAACGATGACGTCGAGACATACGACGCCGACGGACGGCTGTTGTCGATACGAAGTCGCGGGGGGCTCACGCACACGCTCGCATATGACGCCGACGGACGCTTGACCAGCGTTACGGACGATTTCGGGCGCGCGCTGACATTTGCTTATGATACGCCCGCCGGCAGCGCGAGCGCGGTGGCTCGCGTGGCGAGCATGACCAATCCGGCGGGAGGGATTTATCAATATGGGTACACCGGCGCGAATCTGACGTCGGTGACGTACCCGGATACCAACACTCGTCAATACGTCTACGCCGGCAGCACGGCTCGCGCGCTTACGGGGATCATCGACGAAAGCAATGTGACCTTCGCGACGTTTGCGTACAACCAGTTCGGCGAAGCCACGCTCAGTACTCACTCTGGCGGCGCCGAGCAAGTTTCCGTGAGCTACGTGAAGGCCGGCATCACGAACGTCGGCCCGGCAACGGTCTTGGATGCGCTTGGCGCAAGCCGCACCTATCAATTCACGAATGTGCTGGGCGTCGCCAAGGTCACCAGCATCACACAGCCGGGAGCGAGCGGCGGAACGGTAACGCGAACCTACGCGTACGACGCGAATGGCAACACTCGAAGCGAAATCGATTATCGCGGCGTGCTGACCTGCCGAACCTACGACTTGTCGCGCAATCTTGAAACGTCCCGCACCGAGGGTCTTTCGGGATCCACTTGCCCGGGCACGGCGGTCACCGGAGTCACGCGCACGACCGCAACAGCCTGGCACTCGACGTTCCGCCTGCCCACCCAGATCACGGTTTACCAGGGTGCTGGCGCTTCGGGCACGCCGATACGGCAGACCACGTTCACGCATAATTCAAATGGCAACATTCTGACTCGAACGATGACCGATTACAGCGTGACGCCGAGTGTCTCACGCACTTGGACCAATACCTACGACTCGTTCGGCCGCGTACTGACCACGGACGGTCCGAGGAGCGACGTCAACGATACGACCACGTACGCGTACTACAGCTGCACCTCCGGTTATCAGTGCGGGCGCGTGCATACGGTGACCGATGCAGCTGGTCACGTCACAACGTTCAACTCCTACAACGCACACGGTGCGCCTCTCACGATCACTGATCCGAATGCTGTCGCCACAGTGCTTACGTACGACGCCAGGCAGCGGCTCGCGTCTCGGACGACAGATGGAGAGGCGCTGACGCTCACTTATTGGCCCACCGGGTTGCTCAAGAGAGCTACGCAGGCGGATGGCAGCTATCTCGAGTATCACTACGATCCAGCGCACCGACTCGACCGCATCTCGGACGGGGAGGGCAACCGCCTGATCTACACGCTCGACGCCATGGGCAATCGCGTGAGCGAGAGCGCATACGATCCGAGCGATGCCCTTTCGCGGACGAGCTCCCAGGTCTTCAACGCGCTGAATCAACTGCGCAAGCACATTGGAGCGGCGGCGACGCCGAGCGTGACGACGACATTCACGTACGACAATGCAGGCAACCAGATCGGTGTGGATGCGCCGTTGGGTCGTAACACTGCTTTGCAGTTCGATGAGCTGGGACGCCTGAAACGGATGACCGACCCTGAATCGGGTGATGTTTCTTATGCCTACGATGCTGCGGACGATCTGACCGCGGTGGAAGACCCCAACGGGCATACCACGTCCCACGCACACAACGGCTTCGGGGACGTGGTGACTCTCGCGAGCCCGGAGACGGGTACGACCACGTCCACGTACGACGCGGGCGGCAACATCGCCACGAAGACGGATGCGCGGAACATCACGGGCACTTACGCCTACGACTCGCTGAACCGACTCATGTCGATCTCATATCCGGATCAGACGGTCACCTTTGGATATGACAGTGGAGCGAATGGAGCGGGCAGACTGACATCCGCGTCGGATGCGAACCATTCGATGTCCTGGTCGTACGATTCGCACGGTCGCATCATCGACAAGAGCCAGACAGTCGGTGCAGTCAGTCGAACTGTCAGCTACGCCTACAGCGGCGGACGACTTTCGTCGATCATCTCGCCTTCCGGGCAGGCGATCAGTTATGGCTACACGCAAGGACGCATCACCAGCGTCGCCGTCAACGGAACGACGATACTCAGCGGAGTGCTCTACGAGCCGTTCGGCCCGGTGCGTCAGTGGCAATGGGGCGATGGGGCGGCCTCGATACGCACTTACGACACGGATGGTCGCGTGACACAGCTCGACAGCGGCAGAGACTTCTACGGTTATACGTACGATGATGCTTCGCGGGTTATCAACGTAGCGAATGCCTCGGATGCGAATCTGACCTGGGGCTATGACTACGATGGCCTCGATCGACTGACGCTCGCCACGAGTCCGTTGTGGATCGAGAGCTGGAGCTACGATGCAAACGGCAACCGCCTCACGAAATCCGGCAATGTGCTCGGCGGGTCTTTCGCCGATACGAACACGATATCGTCGACAAGCAACAGGCTCGCGTCGATCAGCCGCACACATCCGAACACGTACAGCTACGACAATGCGGGCAACGCGACAGCGGAGACTGCCTCTGGACGCCCGGTTTCGATCGGCGCGGCAACCGAGGTCTCGTACGTGTACAACGCGATGTCGCAGCGAGTCCGCAAATCAGGCCCAGGCATCAACACCTACTTCGTCTACGACGAGGCGGGGCATCTGCTGGGTGAGTACGGACCCGGAGGAGCGCTGATCCAGGAAACGGTGTGGATGGACGACATTCCTGTCGCGACCTTGCGGCCGCATGGGAGTGGCGTCGACATTTACTACGTTCACACAGATCACTTGAACACGCCGCGGAAGGTCACGAGGCCGGATGACAACCTGCTGGTGTGGAGGTGGGACTCAGATCCGTTCGGCGGCACGTTGCCGGATGAGAATCCCGAAGGGGCGGGGACGTTTCGCTACAACCTGCGCTTTCCAGGGCAGTACTACGATGGTGAGAGTGGGCTGCACTACAACTACTTCAGAGATTTTGACCCGCAGGTCGGAAGATATGTCGAGTCAGATCCAATCGGACAACTCGGGGGGCTCAATGTCTACGAATACGCGGAAGGGAACCCGCTCTTGCTAATCGATCCGCTTGGTCTTAAGACCTGTGGATCCGGTTGGAGCGACGCTGTAGTTCCCGACGATCCCGGCTTCCCATTCTCCGACTGTTGCGTGAAGCACGACAAATGCTACGACGGCGACTGCGGCCGATACCCGTCGAAAGAGCAATGTGATAGCGCGTTCCGGAATTGCATGTACGACAAGTGCAAGGCGGCAGGATTCCGACGAGCAGGAGAGTGCGTGTTGGTGGCCGACACTTATCATTTCTTCGTCTGGGCGTTCGGCAATGGACCGTTCAGAAGTGCCCGGGCGACACCACCACCCAACATAGTGTTTGGCTATGCGTCGTTTTGGCAGCACTTGGCCGCGCCTCCCAGGAGATGAGAATGCTCTTCTGGATCGTGTTGTTAGGCTCGTGTGCACTGGCGACGATCGTGAGTACGATCCTGTCCAAACGGCCGATGGTGTCTGCCATCGGCGTTTCAACATTGGCAGGTATCGTCGTAGCGCTGCACGATGCGCACACGTCGGCGTTTTGGGGGCTCGCAGCGGTGATCGTGATCATCTGCTCGCTGCCAGTCACCGTCGCAGGTGCAATCGTGACCGAAAATCTGATGGACAAGTACAGACCACATTGGAAGGACTAGCGCTGCTTCGACGTCGCGGCAGAACTGGTGGTCGCGTGGTCGTGCTTACGCCCAGGCGATTGGTTGCGGACAATTCCACCCAATCCTGCGAAGTCGAAGCATCCAGAGCGCACCGGTTTGATGGCGGAGGGCTTCAGCAATTTAGCCGCCTGCCAGTCCTGGACCATGATTTCGCCGTAGGTGCCGCTGCCGCGCACCTGGCTGGTGATGGCCATCAAGATCACATCGCGCCGCACCCGGTTATACGCAGCGCTTGAAACTATGACGCCGGGGCGCTGCTTGGTCGTGGACTGGTCAGTGAACGGAAATGGCACCAGGACAACGTCGCCGAATTGGTAGGTCATCGCTGCGAGCCTTGCCTACAATCGGTCGTAGTCGGCATCGTCAGGGTTGTCCCAGCCTTCCTTGAAGGCGGGCTCGGAGGCATGCGTGGCGACGTGCGTAAGGCGCTGCTCGACCTCTCGGCTTTTCAGGAAATCGACGAAATCCTCGACCTCTGCACGCAGTTGCGGTGGCAGGCTCTTCAACTTCTCGATCAGTTGTTGGTCATCACGCGCGCCCATGATCGCAACCCTCCGGATCTCTATCGCGAGCTTATCAGCCGTTCGACTGGGCGGCATCTCGAATCCTTCCCCGCGCCTTGCGCACACCCGGGGAAGGACAGGGCAGAAGCGTTCCCTCAGTTCACGCACAAACTAGCGATTCTTTGACTTTGTTAGCAGGTCCGAGTGCATCGAGCAGCGGTGAAATACGCACCGAATCCAGTTCTTCCGAACTCGAGTCGATGAGGTCGCGAGCGACGTACGCCGCCTGCGCGTACGACACTGCAGACTCGACGTCTGCGTATAACAGCGCTTCGTACAAGCAGGTGAGTACACCGTGTGCTTGCAGGAGCTGGCTGCGCTGTTCGTGGATCTTCTTCTCCAACCGGTTGAGCGCCTTCAACGTATCATCCGTGGTACCCATGTCACTCTCCTTACCAGGGTGGCTGGCTAGACGCTCGGCGGTGTTCTAGCACCGTCGGGCGTCGCTTCTCGACTTAGAGCGGGTCAGATCGTACAACGCGGACCCCAGTTGTATATCCCCACAGGTTGCGTGTTTCCGCAGAAATGCGCGCCAGCCTCACGGCTCTTGGATGTGCCGGATCCGCTCCAGATTCGCATCCAGCTGCTTCAGCCTTCCATTCCCATCCTCACACAGCAGCACGAAGATTAAATCCAGCAGATGCTGGAGCGCCGACTGATACAGCAGCGGCTCGATGTGCGCTCGCTCATCGTGCGCTGAGACGAGTAACGACGCGTCCGCGTGCGCACGCAATGGATTCGCGGTGTGGCGCGTCACTGAAATCACCTTCCCGCGCCGTTCGCGAAACTGCCGGCAGATCTGATACAGCGACGGATGCTTGCCCTGCTCCGAGAACACCAGCAGCACATCCTTCGCCGCGACAGTCGAAATCCCCGAGCTCATCAGCACCGGGTCGGCATGAAACACGGCCACAAACCCGAGCAGCGACAACTTCGCTGCGAATGCCTGGGCACTAACACTGTCCTCGCCGAGCCCGATCAGGAACACTTTGCCCGCCGCGCCGATGAGCTCAGCGATCTCGTCGATCTTGTCCGGCGTATTGATCAGGCGCGTCTCCTCCTCGGCCTTCGCTTTGCTGCGCCACAGGCTCTCGGCCAGTGCCGCATGCGGATCCGACTTCACTGACTGAGCGGCAGCTGCAGCGTTGCCGCCATTGCCGCGCGCGATTTCCTCGCCGACCGAAAACTTCAGGTCCGGATACCCCTTGAACCCGAGCTTCTGGCTGAACTTCACGACGCTCGACTGGCTGATGCGCAGCGCATCCGCAAGCTGCTGCGACGAGTAGTCACGCAGCAGGTGAGCGTTCTCCAGCAGAAAGTCCGCAATGCGGCGTTCGATCGCACTCATCTGATCGCGCTCCGAGCGGATTTTGAGCAGCGAGCTCATGACGTTCACGCAGCGGCCAGCGCTTCCATGCCGCGAATCTCTCGAATCCCCAGGCCGGGCGCCTGCGTTACCGAGATCTCGGACTCGTTGAATGTCACTCCGCCCACGACCGGGTTGAACTGACACAGCGACGGACCATCCAGGTCCACCTTCGTGATCACGTTCGACTTCGCAACCGCAAGATGCACTGCCGCGGAAACACTCACGCTCGTCTCCACCATGCAGCCGATCATGCATTCCATCTCATACATCCCGCAGATGTCCGCAATCTGAATGGCGTTCGACAGCCCACCAGTCTTCATGAGCTTGATGTTGATGATGTCCGCCGCGCGCATGCGGATCAGCTCGATTACCTCCGTCGGACCGAACACGCTCTCGTCCGCCATGATCGGCGTGTGCACGCGCTCGGTGATGTACTTCATGCCTTCCAGGTCCTGCGCTTTCACCGGCTGCTCGACCAGTTCCAATCGCACGCCGGCGTCTTCAAGCGTCTGCAGCGCAAACACCGCCTGCTTCGCCGTCCAGCCCTGATTCGCATCGAGCCGCAGCAACGCGCGGCCCTCCACTGCCGCGTAGATCGCCTTGACGCGCTCGATGTCGACGCCGATGTCCTTCCCGACTTTGATCTTCAGCGACTCGAACCCCCGATCCACCGCGGCGACCGAATCCGCGACCATCTTGTCGATGTAATCGACGCTGATCGTGATATCCGTCGTGATCACCGGGTCGCCACCGCCGAGCATCTTGTACAGCGGCGCCTTGTACAGCTGCCCGAACAAATCGTAAACCGCGATCTCGACCGCAGCCTTCGCGCTGGAGTTCTTCTCCAGCGCAGTCTGGATCAAATGCGTAATGCGGTTGAGGTTCGCAATATCCTCACCGATCAACCGCGGCGAGATGTACTTGCTGATCGCCTCGATGATCGAGCCGTGCGTGTCGCCGGTGATCACGGCGGTGGCAGGCGCTTCGCCGTAGCCGACGTGGCCGCTGTCCGTATGCACCGTGATGATGATGTCTTCGATCGTATCGACCGTGCGCAGCGCGGTCTTGAACGGCGTCTTCAGCGGGACGCGCAGCATGCCGAAGCGGATATCCGTGATTTTCATTTCAGTGGCTCATTTGCGGATGCGTTGGATGTTGTAGACGCGGTCGGCCCGGGGCTTGTGCTCTTTACCGTCCAGCAGCGGTAAGAGCGGCGTAACGGACACGCCGTTCAAATGGACGCGCGTGATCACGCCTTCGGCGTCGCGATAGGTCATTCCCGTAGTGTCGTGGATGACGTACGGCCCGCCGCCGTCCTGTCCGATCACCATCATGACGTGGCCAGGGATGTAGACCAGATCGCCGACCTGCGCGTCGCGCAGCACGGCGAGGCGTTTCTCGTGATCGTCGTCGGGACCGAACGCGATGCGATTCAGCGCGGGGCTCACGCCCTGGTCGCGAGTGTTTCGAGGCAGCTGGACGCCGAAGCTGCGATACACCTCGGACACGAAGCCACTGCAGTCGCGGGCGTTGTATGAATGACCCCAGCCGTAGCGTTCGCCCAGGAACTTGAAGCTCTGGCGGATCAGGTTTGCGCGCGTCAGCGGCAGGTAGTCCTGGGCGACGTCGTTGGTCTTCTGCAGGAGCGCAGGGGAGAAATGCAGCGAGCCGTCTTCCGCACGCATCGGCAGCTCGATGACGTACGAAGTGTACGGATGCTGGCCGTTCACCGGCTTGTCGGCGGGCCAGTCGTTCAGCAGCGGCAGGCGCTGGCCCATCTCGAGCTGCGTCTCTGAGACTTCGGGCCGCTCTGGCGTGAAGACGGTACGCGCCTTGGCGCCGGTGACGACCAGGTACGGTTCCTTGTGCGTGTAGGCGAACACTTCGTCCGCGGTGCCGAGCGCGACGTCGCGTTTGGCGATCCACGCGCGGTAGAGCGGGCTGACGACGAAATACCACTCACCGTCGCGGCTCTCGTGAACGATCGCGAGCGGGGTTCCGGGGAACAGTGCGTCCTCCTGGAACCGATCGATATCGGTGCCCTCGTCGGGTCCGTCGAAGACCCGCATACTCGTCGGGAACGTGCGCAGGTCGGAGCGGCGCACGACCACGCCGAAGCGCGTCTGCTGTGTCGCCGGAATCGCGTTGGCGTTCACGTTCGCGACCAGCGAGTCGATGACGCTCGCCTCGACGGCGCGACCATGCTCGTCGTACAGCGTGTCCTCCGGTCGCTCCGACATCTTCTCGACCCACGCACGCACGTCGTTTGCTGCGAGTGTGCGCGGCAGCGCTTCGACGTCGTACACGGAACGATCGAGCTGCTTTAGCTTGGCGTTCTGCGCTTCGATTGCCGCTTCATCGAGCACGACGCGACTGTTCGCGCCGTGCTTGATCCAGAACTCCGGATCGAGCTGCGCGTCGGTTACGCCGATGACGCCGTGTGGAGGAATCGGCAGCTCGCGCGGCGTAGCAGCGCACGCGGCGAGCAACGGGATTGCGACTGCGATCAGGATCGAATTCTTCATGGAGCGAGGGCCGACAACACTTGGGCCATGAACAGCCCGATGCCGGTGCCGAGAATCAGGCCCAGCATCGCGAGCAACACGGCGATGGGAACGAGGATCGGTGTGTACGTCGCTGCCAGCACCGGCGCCGAAGCGACACCGCCAATCCCAGCGAGCGACGAAATACCGCACAGATACAGATCGAAGCGAAACGCGCGTGCGGCGAGTGCCAGCAGCGTGATGTGAATCGCGAGCGTGAGCAGACCGCAAACGATGAACAGCGGCGCGGCGGCCATGCCCTGGAAATTGCTTTGCGAACCGAGCGCCGCCACCAGCATCGCGAGCAGGGCACTCGCAAGCGGCGCAGGCCCTGGAATTCTCGCGAATGGCGTGCGCGCGACGATCAGACCGGCAACTGTCGCGAGCAGGGCAGTCCACGACGTTGGCGTCAGCATCGCGCGTTCCGGCAACCACGTCGCGAGGCTGCGAACACCGAGCCCGACGAACAATGCCAATCCGAGCCACAGCAGAATCCCGCCCGGGTCAGCGGGCTGCGAAGTCGGGGCCGTCAGTTCCGGATACTCGCGCCCCGCAGCGCGCGTCCAGCGATTGAAGCGCGTCGCGAACGAGCCTGTCGACAACAACGCCAGCACCCACAACGAATAGCACAACGCATCGGCGAGCAGCACCGGCGGCAACAAGTTCTGCGGCATGTCGGTCGCCTGGACCACCGCCACGAGGTTCGCCGAGCCTCCAGTCCACGTTGCACTGAGCGCGGCCAGCATTTTCCAGCCATCGTGCGGCAGCACGCCGCGAAACAAGGCGTAAACGATGATGATCGACAGCAGGATGCTCACCATCGCGCACGCGAAGACCGCCAGCACGCGCGGTCCGACCTTGAGAATCGCGCGCAGATCGCACGTCACCATGAAGAGGAACAGCAGCATCGGCAGCAAGTGATCGGTCAGCGCTTTTTGCGCGGCGCGTACCTCGCCCGTTCCTGCCCACACACCGCCAACCGCCAGCGCCGTCACGAACAGATACGTGAGCACGATCGGCGGCAGCACCGAAAAGAAGCGCCAGCGATAGCGCCGCTCCAGCGACGGAAATAGCCCTGCGGCGAGCAGCATGATCGCCAGGTAGGGCCACATCGTCTCGATCATCCATTCCCCCGCGCGCTCTGCGCTCGTGCTTCTGCTGTCAGGCGAGGCTTCAGAATATTCGCTTCTTGTCTGGAATCTGGCAAGAATAAATTATTGACGACCCCTCACCAGCATGTTACACAGCGATTACCTGGCCGCGCGTGAGATCCGACGTGCACACCTCGTTTGGAGCGCCGTTCCGTCGCTTGTTGCTGGCGCCGCTGCTGTTCAGCATGGCGTGCCCGGCCGGCGATGCTGCGCCAGCGAGCGGACATAACCTGCTGCGCGCCGATGTCATCCAGCACATCGATAGCGGCGACTTCAAAGCAGCCCGCGCCACCATCGACAAGGCACTCGCCGGCGGCGGCCTCACTGCCGACCAGCGCAGCGCGCTCGAATTCGAAGCCGAGCGCATGCACCGCATCGAGCTGGACTTCTCCCTGACCGAGCAGCAGGCCCGCGACCGCGTCCGCTCGCAAATCCCGGACCTGCGACCGGAAGAATTTGCGAGCTGGGACGCGGCCGGCCTGCTCGAGCACCGCGTCATCGACGGCAGCACGCGCTATTTCAATCGCGCGCCTTCGAATCTTTTCCGGCTCAGCGAGCAGGCCCGCGCCGGCCGCGCGAAACAGACGCCGTTCAACGATGGGCCGCTCGAGAAAGCCCATCCTCATCACCGGGAGATCCGCGATGCGGTGCTCGCGAGCCACAAGACCAGCGTCGCGCCCCGGCGCGTACGCATCACGCAGTCGCTCACCGTCGAGGCTGATGCGGTGCCGGCCGGCGAGACCGTTCGCGCGTGGGTGCCTTACCCGCGTGCGCTGCCGGGTCAGCAGGAAAACATCCGCTACGTTGCGAGCGAGCCGGCGCAGCACACGCTTGCGCCCGAATCGGCGCTGCAGCGGACCATTTATTTCGAGCGCGCCGCGCACGCCGGCCAGCCGACGACATTCTCAGTCACGTACGAGCTGACGATCTTCGGCCAGTATCATCCGATCGATCCGGACAAAGTGACGCCGGCCGCACCCTCCAGCGAGCTCGCGCCTTACATGGGCGAGCGGCCGCCCCACATCGTCTTCACGGACGACCTGCGCAAGTTCTCACGCGAAGTCGTCGGCACCGAGCGCAATCCTTATCGCATCGCGCAGAAGCTGTTCCTCGCCGTCGATCGCATTCCCTGGGCCGGCGCGCTCGAGTACTCGACGATCCGCAACATCAGCGACTACGCCCTGCATGCAGGGCACGCGGACTGCGGTCAGCAAACGCTGTTGCTGATGTCGCTGCTACGTCTCAACGGCATCCCCGCACGCTGGCAATCCGGAATGGTTTTCTCGGACGGCGACTACGACAACCTGCACGACTGGGGCTGGCTGTATCTCGCGCCCTACGGCTGGGTGCCGATGGACGTGACGTTCGGCAAGCTCGCCGCCGGCGATCCGCAGCTCGACCTGTTTTACCTCGGCGGTCTCGACGCGTATCGCATCGCCTTCAACGACGACTACAGCCAGCCGTTCACGCCGGCGAAGCAGCACTTCCGCTCGGAGACCGTCGACCTGCAACGCGGCGAGGTCGAGTGGCGCGGCGGCAATCTGTATTTCGACAAGTGGGATTACACGTTCCAGGCGCGCGTGCTGCCGCCCGCGCAGTCCACAGCTCAGCAACTGACACATCCGCATCTGTACCTGAATCTATAACTGGGAAGGGGCCGGGAGGTCGTATGAACAACCGAATTTTGAAGAGCGCGATGTATCTCGCGATGGGGATGTCGCTCGCCGTTGCATTGCCTGCGACGATCGCGCAGGCCGCCGCCGACGGCTCGCTGACCGGTCGCCTGACCGACGCCAGCAACAAGCCGCTGGCAGACGCCGAAGTGACTGTGCGCAATCCCCAAACGGGATTCACGCGCACCGTGAAGGCAGACGCGGACGGTTACTACCGCTTCCCGTACCTGCCGGTCGGCAAGTACGAAGTGAACGCGACCAGGAATGGCGCCGTGCTCGGCAAGCTCGCCGATGTCACCGTCCTGCTCGGCAACTCCACGACTGCGGACGTCACCGTCGGCGCGATCACGCTGGAAGAGATCCAGGTGCTCGGCACGCGCATCGTCACCGCAGTTGACGTGAAGTCGACCGAATCGGCGACCAACGTGACGCAGGAAGAGCTCGCACGCTTGCCGACCGAGCGCAACGTCCTGTCCGTGGCGATGCTCGCACCGGGCCTGAACAAGGGCGATACGGCCACCGGCCTCGGCGGCGTTTCCTTCGGCGGCTCCTCGGTCGCCGAGAACACCGTCTACGTCAACGGCCTCAACATCACCGATTTCTACAACCGGGTCGGCTTCTCGGATGTGCCGTATGCGTTCTTCAAGGAATTCCAGGTCAAGACCGGCGGCTACTCGGTCGAGTTCGGCCGCACTACCGGCGGCGTCATCAACGCCGTGACCCGCTCGGGCACGAACGAATACGAGTTCGGCACCGAGGTCAACTGGGAGCCGAGCTCGCTCCAGAGCAGCAAGACCGATCGCTTCTATCCGGACGGCTCGCCGCGCATCATCAGCCGCTACGACGAGTATGACCGCACTACGGCGACCTTCTACGCCTCCGGTCCTATCATCAAGGACAAGCTGTTCTTCTTCGGGCTCTACGAAGCGCGCGACTATCAGAAGGAGAACACCAGCGACGCGGGCGACTCGCTCGACCGGCGCAACTCCGACGACCCGTTCTGGGGAGGCAAGCTCGACTGGCAGATCACCGACAAGCACCTGCTCGAGCTGTTCGGCTTCTCGGACAAGAGCACGGACCAGATCGACACCTACGACTACGACTACGTCACCGGCACGCGCGGCGATTTCCAGAACACGCAGTTCGAAGACCGCGGCGGCACCAGCTGGTCGGCAACCTACACCGGCTATCTCACCGACTCGCTGTCGATGAAAATGTTGTACGGCGAGAACGAGCGTCGTGCTGCCGACTACAGCAACAACGACCTGTCCTGCTCGTACATCGAGGACGACCGCGACAACATGGGCGAGGAGTCCATCGGCTGCACCGAGTCGCTTTCGGTCCTGGATCGCACCGACACCCGCCAGGCGGCGCGCCTCGACTTCGAATGGTCGCTCGGCGATCACCTGCTGCGCTTCGGCCTCGACCACGAGAACAACACCTCGCAGCACAGCCAGAAGTATCCCGGTGATGGTCTGACCTACTTCATTGAGACGCAGCACGCTGAGCTGCTGCCGAACGACTTCCCGCTGGCAGAGGGCAGCGAGTTCGTGACGACTCGCCGCTACGGCGTGGACGGCGAATTCGAGACCATCAACAGCGCCTATTACCTCGAGGACAACTGGTCGGTCACGCCGAGCCTGGTGCTGAACGCCGGCGTGCGCGTCGAGGCGTTCGACAACAAGAACTCCGACGGCGACAGCTACATCAAGATGGACGACATGGTCGCGCCGCGCTTCGGGTTCTCCTGGGACGTGAAGGGCGACAACCGCACCAAGCTGTTCGGCAACGCCGGCCGCTACTTCCTGCCCGTCGCGAACGTCATCAACATCAAGCAGGCCGGCGGCTTCTTCGACGTGCGCACGTATTACGACTTCCTCGGCCTCGAGGAGGTGACCGAGAACGGCTTCACTTTCCAGCGCCCGATCCTCGGCGCGCAGCTCGGCCCGGTCGACGACTCGCAGGGCGACGGCACGGTCGGCGACCTGCGCGGCGAGGTCGACAAGGACATGGATCCCGTCTACCAGGACGAGCTGATCCTCGGCTTCCAGTCGATGATCGACGACAAGTGGTCGTACGGCGTGCGCGGCATCTATCGCAAGCTCAACAACGCGATCGACGACATGGAGATCATGTCGAACGGCGTGTGTCCGGCGACGGGCTCGCGCGGCGATCCGGGATATCAGGGCTGGGTGATGGCGAATCCGGGCGAGCCGCTCACGATCTTCACCGATACCGACTGCGACGGCGAGCGCGATGGCTTCGTCACGGTCGACACGGGCAAGGCAGGCTGGATCTGGCCGGGCCACACCTATGCGGGCGAAGTCGGCTGGCAGGAGCCGAAGCGCACCTACCAGGCGCTCGAGTTCATGATCGATCGCGCCTGGGACAGCAACTGGTCGATCAATGCCAGCTACACGCTGTCCTGGAGCAAGGGCAATGCCGAAGGCCCCGTCAATTCCGATACCAACTTCGGCGACGCGGGCCGCACCGAGGCCTTCGACACGCCGTGGGTGCAGTTCGGCGGCAACGGTTACCTGCCCAACGATCGCCGTCATGCATTGAAAGTCCGCGGTGCGTACGCGCTCGGCGAGCACTGGGAGTTCGGCGGCACGCTCTCGGCGATCTCGGGTCGCCCGATCAGCGCGTTCGGCAATCGCAACCCGTTCGACAACCGCAACTACGACAGCTTCTTCGTCTTCAATCCGGACACGGGCGCGTACGAGCTGCGCGAGCGCGGCACGGAAGGCAGAACCCCGTGGATCTTCGATATCGACGCGAACGTGACGTATCGCTACTCGTTCTCGGCGACGGATCTGAGCGTGAAGCTTTCGATGTACAACCTGCTCAACCAGGAGCGCATCACCGAAGTCGACGAGTTCCTCGGCCAGACCTCCGGTCCGGGCGCGAACTCGGAGTACAAGTACGGCACGAGCTATCAGTCGCCGCGCTACGCGCTGCTGACGCTGAAGCTGGACTTTTGATGGATGAGGGGACGCACGCTCGGCGTTGTCGCTCTTACGGTTTGCGCAGTCGCCTGCACCGTCTATCCCACGGGTAGGGGCGCGCAGTCCACGCAGTCGTCGATGGAGAAATCCATCGACGCTGCGTTCGACGACGTCTACGCACGTTATCGCTTGCCGGGGCTCGCGCTCGGCGTCGTGCGCGATGGCAAAGTCGTCTACACGCGGACCGCAGGCGAGACGAGCGCCGGCTCGGGCGAGCGCATCGGCAGCCGTACGCTGTTCAAGATCGCATCCAACAGCAAGGCGATGACGACCGGCGTGCTCGCGCGCCTGGTCGATGCGGGGAAGCTGCGTTGGGATGATCCCGTCACTCGCTACCTGCCGCAGTTCCGCATGCGCGACCCCTGGGTGACGAGCCAGATGCAGGTGCGCGACCTGCTGTTGCACAACAGCGGCCTGCGTGAAGGCGCGGGCGATCTGATGCTGTGGCCGGAGCCCAATCTGTTCACGCGCGCCGACATCATCGCGGGGCTCGCGTATCTGCAGCCGGAGCACAGCTTTCGGTCGCACTACGACTACGACAATCTGATGTACGTCGTCGCGGGCGAAGTTGCAGCCGCGGCGGCCGGCACGTCGTACGAAGCGCTCGTGCAGCGCGAGCTGTTCGAGCCGCTGGGGATGACGCGTTGCCAGGCGGGCGCCTTCGAACGCGACGTCGTCGGCAATGTCGCGCAGCCTCACATGCTCGATGGCGATCGCAACGTCGTCATCCGCAAGGATCCAGAGAGCATTCCAGTCAGCACGTCGGGGCCGGCGGGCGGAATACGCTGCAGCCTCGACGACATGATGAAGTGGGTGAGCATGTGGCTCGATACGGACTCGCACTGGCTCACGCCGGCACAGCGCGAGGCCGTGTGGACACCGCATATGCCGATTCCGATTTCGGCGCGGCAGCGTCGCTGGGATGGCAGTCGCTTCAGTGCATACGGCTACGGCTGGCGCATCTCCGATGTCGACGGCGTGCTGCGCGTCGCGCACACGGGCACGCTCGCAGGTATGTATTCCGCGGTCACGCTGCTGCCGGAGATGAACAGCGGCTTCGTGTTCATGATCAATGGTGAAGGTTCCGAGGCGCGCACCGTGCTCAACGAAGTGCTGGTCAAGCTCTTCACGGCCCCGGGCGAGCGCCGGCGAGCAGCTGACTACACTGCGGAGTTGACCAGGGAGCGGCAGCAAGAATCGCAGGAGTCGAAGCCGCCGGCGCTCGCACGTCAACGGCCCGCAGCAGCGGCGCTCGCCGACAAACTCGGTATCTATCGCGATCCATGGTTCGGCGAAGTCGCCATCTGTCCTCGCGACGGCGGTGTCGGCTTGGTCGCGGCAAAATCCCCGCAGCTCGACGGCGAAGTCATGCAGGCGGGCGAGCGGTTGCTCGTCGACTGGCGCGATGACAGCATCGACGCCGAAGCGTGGCTCGATTTTGCCATCCCCGGCACATTGCGGCTCAGCAAGGTCGATCCAGAAGCGGACTTCAGCTATGACTACGAAGATCTGGCGTTCACGCGCGTGGGCGATTGTTCGATGAAACCACAGGTCGATGCGCTGATGCGCGACTACACAGGCGATGTGCCGGGTGCCTCGGTGCTGGTACTGCGCGACGGCCAACCGATCGTGCGCGCGGGCTACGGTCTCGCGGATCTCGAATCGCACACTCCGGCAACCGCCACGACGAACTACCGGCTCGCATCCGTGACCAAGCAATTCACGGCCGCGTCGATCCTGCTGCTGGCCGAAGACGGCAAGCTGAAGCTCGAGGACCGCATTCGCAAATGGCTGCCGACACTGCCGAAGTTTGCGGAAACCATCACGATCCGGCACCTGCTGACGCATACCTCGGGACTGATCGACTACGAGGACGTCATCCCCGATACCTTCAAGGGGCAATTGCACGACGCGGATGTGCTCGAGCTGCTGCAATCGCAGGATCGAACCTACTTCCGGCCCGGCAGCGACTACCGTTACAGCAACAGCGGCTATTCGTTGCTGGCGCTGATCGTCGAACGCGCATCCGGACGAACGTTCGCCACGTTCCTGCGCGAGCGAATCTTCCAGCCGCTCGGCATGACGCACACGGTGGCATTCGAAGAAGGCGTTTCGACGGTCAGTAATCGGGCGTTCGGCTATACGCAGGAGCAGGGACGCTGGGGCCGCACCGATCAGAGCCAGACCAGCGCGGTGCTCGGCGACGGCGGAATATATTCGTCGATCGATGACCTGGCGAAATGGGATGCCGCACTGTACGACGGCCGGCTATTGCCGCAAAAGGCGCTGCAACAGGCGTTCAGGCCGGCCACGCCGACCGACGATCCCGATGTGGAATATGGCTACGGCTGGCGCATCACGGGCGAGACGCTCTGGCACTCCGGCGAAACCGTCGGTTTCCGCAACGTAATCGTGCGCTACCCGAAGCGGCACCTGACCGTGGTCGTGCTCACCAACCGCAACGAGCCCGAGCCTTACCGCCTCGCCTTAAAAATCGCCGAGAAGGCTCTGAAGTAACTGTAGGTCGGCTTCAGCCCGACTCTCTATCTCTTCTCTATCGTCCTGATCGCCCGCGATGCGTCGAACCCCAGCGCGCGCGCAATGTGCAGGAACTCGATCACGTCGATGCGGCGCTCGCCGCCCTCGTATTTCGCGACGAAACTCTGGTGTTTGCCCAGTTTGTCGGCGAGTTGTTGCTGGGTCAGGCCTGCCCGGTCGCGAGCGTTGACCAGGTACTGGGTGAGGCGGAGATGTTCGGCCGAGCGCAGGGACTTCAAGGTGGCGGGCTCCGTGTCCGGGGCCGTATCTGTAATCCTGCTTTGCGAATATCCCAATTTAGGATACGCTGTGTCCGCAGCCAGGAGCCGCCAGCATACAGTCATGGTCACGGACGCAGACAGGGATCGAGGCACCAGCGAAGCGACGGGCCCCCTGCCGATCGAACTACCGGGCGACTATTCCGCTTGGATCAGGTTGCGTCCATTCGTCACCCGCGAGCTGCTGCACCAGGCGCGGGCGGGCTCGCTGCCGACCGGCGTAGCGCTCAGACGCGTCTGTCGCAAACTGTTCGGCGCGGACTGCAGCGCCAGCGACCAGACCCGCTTCCTCATCTTTGCCGCGCCGATTGCTCGCAAGATCGCCATCGGTCTGGCGAACCGCGGCGATCGCATCGGCGACAGCGACGTGAAGGTCCAGGACCTGATCGAGTGGCTCGGCTGGCTCGACCGCTTCGATCCGATGTGCGCCGCCATGATCGACCTGCACTACTTCGCCGGCCTCAGTGCCAAGCAGACAGCAGCCGCGCTGCGTGTCACGCCGGACGTGGTCGTTCGCGATCTGCGGTTTGCGAAGGCCTGGCTGCAAACGAAGCTGATCTGAAGGGCGCGAGGCGCGGGGGCGCGGGGGCGCGGGCCAGAATGCCCCTTCTTGTGTTTTAATCGCCGTTCCTTTCGCCGGACCCGAGCGATGAACGCGCCCGCCAAGCCCAAGACCGCCATTTCCCCGACCCGCGAGGAGAATTACGCCGAGTGGTACCAGCAGGTCGTGCGCGGTGCCGACATGGCCGAGAACTCGCCGGTGCGCGGCTGCATGGTCATCAAGCCGTGGGGTTATGCGCTGTGGGAGAACATGCAGCGGGCGCTGGACGACATGTTCAAGGCGACGGGCCATCAGAACGCCTACTTTCCGCTGTTCATCCCGCTGTCCTTCATGGAGAAGGAAGCGGCGCACGTGGAAGGGTTCGCCAAGGAATGCGCTGTCGTCACGCATCACCGCCTCGAAGCCGGTCAGGACGGCAAGCTGCATCCGGCCGGTGAGCTGGAAGAACCGCTGATCATCCGGCCGACGTCGGAAACGATCATCGGCGATGCTTTCGCACGTTGGGTGCAGAGCTATCGCGATCTGCCGCTGCTCATCAATCAGTGGTGCAACATCGTCCGCTGGGAAATGCGCACGCGCATGTTCCTGCGCACCACCGAATTCCTCTGGCAGGAAGGCCATACGGCGCACGCCACCTCTCAAGAAGCCGTGGCGGAAACGATGCGCATGCTCGACGTCTACGCAACCTTCGTCGAGGACTGGCTCGCGGTGCCCGTGATCAAGGGCGAGAAGACGGCCGGCGAACGCTTCCCCGGTGCGGTGCAGACGTTCTGCATCGAAGCGATGATGCAGGATCGCAAGGCGCTGCAGGCAGGCACCAGCCACTTCCTCGGCCAGAACTTCGCGAAGGCGAGCGGGATCAAATTCCTCGATCAGAACGGCGAGCAGCAGCACGCTTGGACCACGAGCTGGGGCAGCTCGACGCGTCTCATCGGCGCGATGCTCATGACGCATTCGGACGACGACGGCTTCGTCGCGCCGCCGAAGGTCGCACCGCTCCAGGTCGCGATCCTGCCGATCTGGCGATCCGACGACGACAAGCCGCGTGTGCTCGGGTACTGCAACAAGGTCGCGCTCGAGCTGCGGGCGCAGCGCTATGTGGACCGGCCGGTCAGCGTGATCGTCGACGATCGTGACGAACGCGGTGGCGACAAAGTCTGGCATTGGATCAAGAAGGGCGTGCCGGTGCGCATCGAGATCGGCCCGCGCGACATGGAGAAGGACGCCTTGTTCGTCGGTCGTCGCGATCGCGCGCCCAAAGACAAGCAGAGCGTGCCGCGGGCTGAGTTCGTGGCCTCGGTCGCGACGACGCTGCAATCGATTCACGATTCTCTCTACGCACGCGCGAATGACTTCCGTAAACAGCACACGCGTCTCATCGATACCAGGGAAGAGTTCTACGCGTGGTTCACGGCGCCTAAGGTGCCGGAGAACGCGCCGACGCCGATCCATGGCGGCTTCGCGCTCACGCACTTCAACGGCGACGTGCGCATCGAAGAGCGCATCAAGAACGAGCTCGGCGTTACCGTGCGCTGCATACCGCAGGAGAAGAGTGAGCCGGGTACCTGTCCGTTCAGCGGTCAGCCCAGCCCGCAGCGCGTCGTGTGGGCGAAAGCCTATTGACCGATCCGGCGGTACGTGCGGCGCGAACACGCGCCTGGCTGTACCTGCATTTCTGCGTCGTCCTGTGGGGCTTCACGGCCATCTTCGGCCGGCTGATCACGCTGCCTGCGTTGCCGCTCGTGTGGTGGCGCATGGCGCTCGTCGGCGTTGCGTTGATCGCGGTGCCGAAATTCTGGCGCGGACTGCGCGGCCTGCCGATCCGGCAGATCGCGATCTACGCCGGCATCGGCGCGCTGGTGGCGCTGCATTGGCTGACGTTCTACGGCTCGATCAAGCTCGCGAATGCTTCGGTCGGTGCGACGTGCATGGCACTCATGTCGGTGTTGATGGCATTCATCGAGCCGGTCATCGTGCGTCGCAAGTTCGATCCGCGGGAGCTCTTCTTCGGTCTCGCCGTGATCCCCGGCGTATTGCTGGTGATCGGCGGCACGCCAGTCGCGATGCGACTCGGGATTGCTGTCGGCGTGCTTTCTGTGACGATCCTCTGTGTGTTCGCGGCGTTGAACAAGCGCTACATCGGCCGGGCTGAGGCGCTGACTGTAACGGGCATCGAGATGAGCGCTGGGGCGTTGTTCCTCACATGCGTGGGGCCGCTGTTGCCTGCTGGGGACGCGCTGTTCGCGATGCCGTCACAGCGGGATGGACTCTTATTGCTCGCGCTATCGATGGGCTGCACGCTGCTGCCGTTCACGCTCGGACTGGTCGCGATGCGACATCTCAGCGCTTTTTCGACGGCGCTCGCGCTGAACCTCGAGCCCGTGTACGCGATCGTGCTGGCGATTGTCTTGCTCAACGAGCAGCGGGAGCTGGCGTGGCCCTTCTATTTGGGCGTCGCGATCATCCTGGGCGTCGTTCTGTTACACGCACAGTCCTCGCGAGGTACAGGGCCAGAACGAAAAGAACGGGAGCGGTGACAACGCCGGGCGTATACCCGCCCTGGATCACCGACCACAGCGGATGCACCACCCCGTTGATCGTCTCGACGACGATCCAGATCCAGACGATCGAAGTCGAGACGCTCCACTGTCGTCGCACCGGCCGGAAGTAACACCAGGCGCCGAACGCAACGATGCATACGTTGAGGAAAATGAATCCGCGCCCGAGGTCGGTCGAGACCAGACCCGAGACGAAGCGGGCGGGCGGGAACGACTCCCACAGCCGTCCGTACGACTCCTCGATGGAATGCGCTGCCTGCGCGAGCACCAGAGCGCCGAACGCAGACGCGACACGGGAAGTTCTGGCTGGCTCGTTCACTGCCGGTACCTTACAGTTCGCTGCCGATTATCGAACCGGAGAACGCCGATGATCCAGGGAGCCTGCATTTGTGGTGCTGTTCGATGGACCTTCGAGGGCGTGCCCGACGGCGCCACCGCCTGCAATTGCACCGCATGTCGCCGCTACGGCACCCTCTGGGCGTATGACTTCGAAGGCCACGGGATCAAGGTCACCGGCCCGGCGCAGCCGTTCCTCCGCGGCAAGGCGCTCAGTTTCAATTTCTGTCCGACCTGCGGCTGCATGGCCTTCTGGCGCGGCCAGGACGTCGACAAGGAAGGACGGCGTCGCATCGCCGTCAACCTGCGCCTGGCCGAGCCGGACGCCGTCGCGAAAATTCCGATCGACCACTTCGACGGCTTCGACACCTTCGAGGACCTGCCGCGCGACGGCCGCTGCGTCGCTGACTATTGGTTCTAGAGCAACGCCAATTCAGCGATTTTGAAGTCCGGCGCAGTCTCGGCGACGCATGCTTCGAATGTCGCCCGGGCTTCGCTGCTGCCGGCGGCCTCGATCGGAAAATTCAGCTCACGCTTCGCGCTGACGGCATGTATCAGCATTTTCTCTCCGCGCTTCAATGCAGCGTAGAGCCTGAGAAGCTCGTCACTGTGCGACTTGTGAATGTGGATCGAGTCTTCCGTCAGCGAGAGCGGAGCAGAGATTGCGGCTGACTGCACGGACACGGTAAATCCGTCGAGCGGCAGAGGCGGCTCGAGTCCGGTATCCGAGATATGCGTCGAGAGCGTCATGGGAGCGCCGGAGCCTTGGCTCGGTGCAGGCACCATGAACATCACGTGGGTGCCGAGAGGACCCTCCCACGCATCAACCGTCAGGACACAGACGACGTTCTTGATTGCCTGCGCCTGCCATCTCTGCTTCGTGGCTGCCAGGGCCGGCTGAGCCAGAAGACTGAGCGCGGCCACGGCGAGGTGAAATCTCTTCATGTGAAGACCTCCTTGTAATCGGTAGCCGCTTCATGTCCGGGGCGGCTGGCTGCTGCGATCGAGCTCTCTGGCATAGCGCTGCTGCAGCACTGCCAGAATGATCCCGAAGAGAATGACGCCACCGCCCATGACGGTTCCGTAGTTCAGTGCCGACCCGCCGCCGCCCGCGAAAAGGATGATCGCGATGCCCATGACGAGGAGCACCGCCGGGGCAAAGAACCTGTTTCTGCGCTGTGCCCGCAGCAGCACCCCGCTCTGCATCGACTGCGTGTGCAGCGCCTGGGCTTTGGCCTCGCAGCTGCCGCGGCACGAAATCGAATGACCCAGGTCCACGACGCACTCGGCGCACACGCCTTTGCTGCATCCCCGGCAAGTGCCGATCGCTTCGACGTCCCGATGCACGAAGCAACGCATCGACGGCTCCCGCTCACCGCTGCGCGGCGTAGATCTTCACGAGCTCGTAGAGAAAATCGCGTCCGTCATACAGAGACTGCACGCGCACGCGCTCATTGAGCCCGTGGATGAAGCCGAGATCCGGATCCATGAACAGCCCGTTGATGCCATAAGTCGGGATCCCCGACACGCTGAGAAACTGTCCATCGGTCGCGCCCGGCTGCAGCAGCGGAATCACCGGCACGCCGGGATAGAAGCGCGCCGACACTTTCTCGATCGGTCCCATGATCTCGCGCGTCAGCGGCGGGACGACCGATGTCGGTCCGCGGGTTTCGAGCGTTGAAACTTTGACTTCCGGATCGGCCACGACTTGCTGCAGCGTCTGCTGCACGCTCTCCATGGACTCGCCCGGATAGATGCGGCAATTAACGTTCGCTCGTGCTCGCTGCGGCAAGGCATTGGTCGCATGACCGGCATCCAGCATCGTCGCAACGCACGTCGTGTGCAGCATCCCGTTGTATGTCGGATCGTCGGTCACCGTGGTGACCGCGGCTGCATCGGTCGGGTCCGCCACGAGCTTCGTCATCGCGGCGCCTTTCTCGCCACCGACGATCGCGGCCATGCGGGTGAAGTACGTGCGCGTCGTGTCGTTGAGCTTGACGGGGAACGCGTAGTGCTCGATACGCGTCAGCGCACCCGCGAGGTGATAGATCGCGTTGTTCTTCACCGGTCGCGAGCTGTGACCGCCCGGGTTCGTCACTTCGAGACGGAAGTTCTGCGAGGTCTTCTCTCCGGCCTGCACACCCATCGTGAGGCGCTTGCCGGAATCATCGAGCATGCCGCCTGCGCCTTCGTTGAGCGCGAACGCGGCGTCGATCAGATCGCGCTTCTCCTTTACGAGGTACTCGGCGCCGTTGAACGCGCCGTTCGTTTCCTCGCCGCACGTCAGCGCCATCTTCACCGTTCGGCGCGGCTTGGTGCGCTCGCTGCGCAGGCGGATGAGCGTGTCGACCCAAGTCGCGGCCATGGACTTATCGTCCAGCGCACCACGCGCGTAGAAGTAGCCGTTCTCCTCGACCAGCTTGAACGGATCGCGCTCCCAGTCCTCACGCTTTGCCTCGACCACGTCGATGTGCGCAAGCAGCAGGATCGGCCCCGCCTTGGCGTCGGTGCCCGGCAGGATCGCGACCAGTCCGCCTTCCTTCGGATGATCCGGCGCGACGAACATGTGAAGGTCGCTATCGGGATAGCCGGCCTTGCGCAGGCGCGCGGCCATCTTTTCCGCAGCCTCGGTGCAGTTTCCTGCCGACAGCGTGGTGTTCGTTTCCACCAGCTCCTGGTAGATCTCGCGGAACGCGGCCTGGTCCGGCCGCAGTCCGTCGGCATGCGCCGCCGCGCTGGTCATGAAGGCAATAGCGAAAGATGCAGCGAGAAGCTGCGAGCGATGAGTCATGAACGTCCCCCGGGTTTTCTTAGAGCGACTGGTCCGAGCCAGAGCTGATGATACGCCTCAATCCGGCCCGGCCAGCGCGGCCCAGAACGCGTCGTAGTCCTTCAGCACGTTCGGATTCTCTTTGACGATGCCGACGACCTGGCGCGGAATGAGTTTCAGGTGGTCGATCATCCCGGCCTCGTTCATGCCATGCGCGCGGGCGAACTCGCGGAAGATCGCGAACGAGCGGGCTTCGTAGGCATCGACGTCGATGTCGGTTCCGTTCTTGAACGTAGCGACCGTTTCATCGTAGTAGGCGTGCATCTGCGGCGCGCGTTTCCATTCGCCGGCGCCCTGGATGTCGACGGTCGTCGGCTGCGGTGCTGCAGTGCTCGCCTTCTGTTCTTTCACCAGCTTGAACTTGGTCGCGAGCGGAACGCTGACATTGCGGACCTCGTCCTTGAGCGTGATCTTGACGGACCAGGTGCCCGCGGGATCGGCCGGCTCGCCGAGGAAACTGGCGTTGCTGACGCAGAGATAGAGGTTGGTCGCCGGACCTTCGATTTTCCCTTTGAAGCACGGTGTGCCTGCGGCGTGCGAGGAGCTCGAACCGTCGGGTCGTGACACATCGATGTCCATCGAGACGCTGGCCATGCCGGATGCGTCGGGCTGCGGATTGGTGAAGAACGCGAGGACCGTCAGCTCGCCGCCAACCTTGACGGTGTCGGCCGTCGTGAAGTTTGGAGGTGTCGCGGCCGACGAGGCCCACTTTGCTTGCCAGTCCTTGTCGGGGGTGACGATCAGCAGGCCGCCGAAGCCGGCGACGGACTTCTGCGAATCCGTTTCGGGCACGGGGTTGCCGTTCTCGTCCTTCCAGATACCTTCGTCAGCGGCCGCAGCGGCGCTGGAGATCAGGAGGAGAGCGAGTAGTGCTGCAGTTCTCATCGTCATCACCTGTTCTGTCTTGTGCCGGCGTCCAGCTCGCGGAGCCACGCAAGTATGAGCGGCGCGGCGGCCAACATCGAGGGATCGTGGCCGATGGCCCCCACATCGATCGCAGTGACGTCGGCTGCGCGGGCACTCATGGCCCGAGCCGCAGCCAGCGCTTCCTCGGGAACGACATCCACATCCTTCGAGCCGTAGTAAAGCCGAACCGGCGCGCGCGGACTGACGTCGAGGAGACTGTTCGCAGCAAATGACTCGAGATACCAATGCGCCTCGTCGCGATCGAATGCATCGAGGAACGCCTGGTTGAACATCTGACGCGGCTCCTGCGGCAACGTCCGCAGAATTTCCTTCGGCTTCGCTCCCGCGAACAGGCGCTCGACGGTCGCGGCATATTCCGGCGTCAGCACGCTATCGAGCGCATGGCCGTAATAAGCAGCTTGTCCCCACGCGGCGTACGCAAGGTAGAGCGAGTGTGAAGGCGCGCCGCCCTTCATCGCCGCGGGCAGCGACACCCGCCGCAGGTCGTAGGCACCCGCGACTTGCGCGGAACCGGCGACGGATTTCCCCTGGCCCTCCAGCAGCCGCAGCGCCGCCAGGCTCGCCCAGCCGCCCTCCGAGAATCCGGAGAGGAACACTGGATTGCCGGGAACACCTTGCACCCGCTGACTCGCTTCGATCATGCCGACGACTGCCGGACCGATGGCAGCGGCAACGTAGTAGGGATGTTTCCCTGGCGAATCGCCGAGGCCGGGATAGTCCGGCGCGATGAGTGCGTAGCCGTTGCCCGCAAACGCGATCGCGGCTGCGATGCCCGTTCCATCGAGCTGCGACGGCACTGCGGTACGCGTCGTGCTAGTTCCGTGCTGGAAGCTCACCAATCGACGTGCTGCTCCATCGCGAGGCAGCGCCAGCAGGCCGCTCAGTTGAATTGCTTCACTGCCCGCGCCGACTGTGTACCGCATTCGATAGCAGTCGACCGGGTGCCTGACCGGGATCCCGTCGACGCCCGAAACCGCCAGCAGGAACCGCGCCTGCAGCGTTGAAATCGTCTTCAATGGCGTAAGCTGCACGTCCGGTGGAGCTTCGATCGCGCGCGGGTGCATGCACGCTGCAAGCAGCGCGAATGTCGCGGTCAGGCAAAAGAGGCGCATCATTCGTTAGCCTAATGCCCCGACGCAGACAAGGAAACTTCAATGAGACTGGCAGCCGGCTTTGCGATGATCCTGTCGACGTGTCTGCAGGCCGGCGCTGCCACGCCGCCCGCGCGGATCGACCATGTCATGCTCGGCATCGACGACCTGGATCGCGGAGTGCAATTGTTCGAGCAGCAGACAGGCGTTCGCCCGGTCTTCGGCGGCAAGCATCCGCGCGGCACGCACAATGCGCTGGTGGCGCTTGGCGATGGCACGTATCTGGAGATCATCGCCGTTCAGCTGGGCGCCAAGGCGCCGGAAGAGTATGCAGGTCTCAGGCAGATCCATGCACTCACGCCGATTGGCTGGGCGGTGTCCTCGGGCGATAGCGCTCAACTTCGCAGTCGTCTCGAGTCTGCAGGTCTCGCGGTGACCGAACCGAGCGCGGGTTCACGCACGACGCCGGCAGGGGCCACGCTGTCGTGGCAGACCTTCGGCCTCAAGGACAATTTCGAGGAAGCACCGTTCTTCATCGTCTGGTCTGCGCAGACTCCACACCCGTCGACCACGTCGCCGCAGGGTTGCACGTTGCAGCAGTGGCGGGTTGCCGGCGCGCATCAGAAGGCGCTCGAGCACCTGCGCGATGTGCTGGATCTGCGGGTCGACGTCGCAAACGCTGCAGCGACGAAGCTGCAGCTGTCGCTGAGTTGCCCCAAGGGGCGGGTCGAGTTCGAGTAGTCATGCGCGATGCGCTCGCAATCGTGGCGATACTCGGGCTCGGCGTCGCGTTCGGCTGGTGGCTCGAAGGTCGTGAATCGTGACACGCAAGCTCGCTTTCAGATTGACCTGGGTCGTGCTTGGCGCACCGGTGGTGTTGTTCCTGATCGCGAATGTGATCCGTAGCGACACGCTGGCAATGCTTGCCGGCCTGTCGCTGATGGCCTTGCTGGCCGTAGCAGTGCCGGTGGGAATAGGAGTGCTCGTCGGCGGAAGATTGGGCCGGTCAAGAAGACCCGCAAGCGAGTACACAACGCCGATCGAATACATCAAGGACACTCCGGCACCACCGCAACCTGAACCTGTTCTGTCAGCGCAGCACCGCGGACTGTTGCTGATTGCAGCAGGCGTCGGCTCGGGCTTCTGGGTCATGCTCGCGGTGGGATTCAAGCTGCACGACCAGCCGGTTCCTGTGGAGTTGGACCAGGGTCTGCTGCCAGCAGCTGTGGTCTTGATCGCGACGGTGTCACTCGCAGTGCGTGCCATCTGGCGACGCCGCAGCCAAGTTCCGAAGCCGATAGCCGAAGTCATCGCGGAACGCGAAACATGGGTCGCTGCCATGACTCCCAACTACGATGGCGATCCTCGGGCCACGGCGTGTTGCGAGCATCTCGCGCCGATCGAGTCTGCGATGCGAGCAGTCGGTATCCACATGCGCCTCGAAGGACCGATGAGGGTCACGGCCAGGTGCCGCGTCGATGCTGAAGCGCTAGCGCGCAATTTCACGCTGGCAAACAGCGTCGCCTATCAGGAGTGGTACGGGCGCGATCGTTCGGCTGACGATCCGCCGCAGTCATTGGTGTATTGCGAAGCTTGTCCGTCGATGCTGTGGGTACTGCACGCCACGGAGGGCGCGATAGATACACCAACGTTTCCGTCGCGCACTTAGCGTTATGGACACTGCAGCGCTCGCGTTGAAGGTGCGCCGGCTGAACTCATGGATCGAGCAACAGGAAGAATGCGCGACGGTCGTTGCGCACGCTCACGCCGAGATCACGATCGACGCCACTACCACCTCGCCCGCCGCATCGCTGAATCGCAATCGCATCTATCTCTGCGGCGACGGCAACGGTCTGACGCTGAGCGGGCTGCAGACACTCGTGACGGAGTTCGAGTTCCGGCACATCGAGCGCTGTTTCGCGTGGCTCAGCCCCGGGCCGAACATGGACGTCGTGCGCGGCTGGCTCGGCACGCTCGGTTTCATCCGAGTGACCTGGACGAGATACCCAACGCTGCTGCATTCGTCCGCTGCGCCGCAGTCGCAGTTCTCACCTCTGGAAATTCGGCAAGTGAGCATCGATGAAGTCGCACATGCCCGGCCGCTCCTGGGTGAGGCGATGATGGAGGGATATTTCAAAACGGCGGGCAAGCAGGGTTTCCAGCACTATATGGCCTACGACAACAGGCAGCCGATCGCCGCCGCCGCTCTCACGGTGTTCGAGGGAATCGGCTATCTCACGTACGCGGGAACGATTGCAGCGGCTCGCAGGCGCGGCGCGCAGACGGCACTGATCCTTCGTCGCATCGAAGATGCGCAGGCGTTGGGCTGCACGCATATCGTGAGCCAGACGCTCACGATGCTGCGCGAGTCATTCGCGAACCTGCAGCGTTGTGGGTTTCGCGAGGTGTACGAGCAGGAGGTCTACGAGCGCAGCTGCCAGGCCAACGCCTGACCTCGGCTACGAACCGTGGGCAGTCGACGTCTTGCGCGGCTCGGACGCGAGTTTGCGAGATTTCGGGATGTGCGCTCGGCGTTCGACCGCGCGCTGCAGGAGCAGATTCGCCATTTGCTCACGAGCGTCGGCTTTGCTCGTGCCGGGCGGGAAGGTGAACTTCTCGGTTTTATCGAACGGGTTCACCAGCACGACCGGTTCCGGCGGCGGCGCCACCTCCGCGGTTTGCACCACTGGCGCAGGGACTGGGGCAGGAGCCACAGCAGGGGCCGGCGCAGGCAAAGCAGCCCGCTTGTCGGACTCGCGCAGAGCCCCGGCGGCGATCACGCCGGCGACGGCCACCGAACAAAGGACCATCAGCGATGAGCGCAATATCCTCGCGCCCGAGGCAGACCGCGCTTTGGAGGCAGCAGCAGGGGACGCTGCGGCACGGTACTCGCCGGTCACAGTCGGCTCCGTCGGTTTCCCGAGGAAGTCATCGGTCAACCGGCGCAGATCGCGCGCGTCCATCTCGGCCTTGACCTCGACTGCAGGCATCGTATCGAGCCCGCGATACAACTTGTCGAGGAGCGCCTTGCCGCTCATTTCTCGCTCAGCCATTGAAATCACCTCTCGTCACGCAGCGTACCCGAGCGGGCAATCGGCTCAGTGTGCAGCCGTCTCGCTGCGGCGCGCGGCAGCTGAAACTGCGGGCGCGATCACGATTCGCATCTCACATAAGCTCGACGGGTCTGCGCTCCACCGGCGCAGACGTCATGTGCCTTGACACGTATATGCCGACTGGAGTATATACGTTCCATGGAATCTACATTCTCAATCATTGCCGAGCCGAGCCGCCGCGCGATCCTGAGCCTGCTGGCCGCGTCGGAACAATCAGTCGGCGATATCGAAGAACACCTGCAGATGCCGCAACCGTCGGTCTCCAAGCACCTGCGGGTGTTGCGCGAGGCAGGCTTCGTCGAATCGCGCGTCGATGCGCAGCGTCGGCTCTATCGCATCAGGCCGGAACCTCTCATGGAAATAGATGCCTGGCTCGCGCCGTTCCGTCGTTACTGGTCGGCGCAGGTCGACGCGCTCGAGCGTCATCTCGATCGCATGAATCCAGCACCGCGTCGCAAGCCCGCCGCCAAGACCAAGGGGAAGAAGAAATGAACAGTCGTGCGACTTATCAGCCGGGCCCGGCCACCGGCGCGGACATTCACAAGGAAGGAGAGAACTGGACGCTGGTGCTGGTGCGCGAGCTGCGTCATCCGCCGGCAAAAGTCTGGCAGGCGTTGACGGATCCTGAGCACTTGCGCGAGTGGGCGCCATTCGACGCCGATCGCAGTCTCGCCAGCACTGGCGCGGTCAAGCTCACAACCGTGAGTGCCCCGACGCCGCAAGTCTCCGAGACTGTCGTGAAGCACGCCGAAGCGCCGAAGCTGCTCCAGTACAGCTGGGGCGACGCCGACCTCAAATGGCAGCTCGAGCCGCTCGGCAAGGGCACGCGGCTCACGCTCTGGCACAACATCGATCGCCGCTACATCTCGTGGGGCGCCGCGGGCTGGCACATCTGCTTCGACGTCATGGATCGCTTCCTCGCGGGCGATCCGATCGGGCGCATGGTCGGGATGGAGACCATGAAGTTCGAAGGCTGGCAGCGCTTGCAGCGCGAATACGCAAAACAGTTCGAAGTACTCTGAGGGAGGTCCGAAGTGAACTGGAGCATCCGCATTCGGCAGACCCACCGCTGGGTCGCCATCATCTTCACGGTGACCGTCATTGCCAACTTCATTGCGTTGGCGCGCGGCACGCCGCCGGCGTGGATAACTTACTCGCCGCTCGCGCCGCTGGCGTTTCTCCTGTTCACCGGTTTGTATCTGTTCGCGCTGCCGTACGCTGCCAAGTGGCGCCGGGCAAAGCACACGAACAAGGAGCAGCCCGCATGAACAAGAATCCCACCCCGGGCGAGACGCCCTCCGCAAAGATCGACGCGCGGATCAAGGAGCTCGACGACTGGCGCGGCAAGACGCTCGCGCGCCTGCGCAAGCTCATCAAGCAGGCCGACCCGAAGGTGGTCGAAGAGTGGAAGTGGAACGTACCGGTGTGGTCGCACGACGGCATCATCTGCACCGGTGAAACTTACAAGGCTCACGTGAAGCTGACGTTCGCGAAGGGCGCCAAGGTCAAGGATCCATCGAAGCTGTTCAATTCCAGTCTCGAGGGCAACACCCGGCGCGCAATCGATTTCCAGCAAGGCGATGAGGTCGACGAGGACGCGTTCAAGAAGCTGATTCGCGCCGCTGTCGAGCTCAACAAGGCACCCTGATCGACGATCGCTGGTCGCGTTCGGCTACCATGCGGCATGGAGATCTTTCAGTGGATCCTGGTGCTGCTGGTCGGGGCGGTCGCGCTGACTGCCATCGCCCGTCGCATCAACGTGCCGTACCCGTCATTGCTGGCGCTCGGCGGAGTTGCACTTGCTCTGCTGCCTTCAGCGCCGAAGTTCGAGCTCGATCCTGAGCTGACGCTCGCGCTGTTCGTGGCGCCGGTGCTGCTCGACGCCGCGTACGACACCTCCGTGCGCGATCTTCGCGCGAACTGGATTCCGATCACGTGCCTCGTCCTCGCCGCGGTCGGCATCACGACAGTCGCGGTCGCCTGGACTGCGCATGCGCTGGTGCCAGGTATGCCTTGGGCCGTAGCGATTGCGCTCGGCGCGATCGTCGCGCCGCCGGACGCTGCGGCGGCCAGCGCAGTGCTGAAGCAACTACGCCTGCCGCATCGCCTGCTCGTGATCCTCGAAGGCGAAAGTCTGCTGAACGATGCCAGCGCGCTGATGATTTATCGCATCGCCGTGCTCACGGTTGCCTCGCAGGGACTCGAGCTCGGAACCGTTGTGCCCGCCGCGCTGCTGGCGCTTGCTGGCAGCGTCATCGTGGGATACCTCGTCGCGCGCCTGTTTCTGAAGCTCGCGACCGGCATTACCGATGTCCCGAGCTCGATCGTGCTGCAGTTCGCCGGCACGTTCGGTGTGTGGATTCTCGCCGAGCACCTGCGTCTGTCCGCGATCGTGACCGTCGTCGCATTCGCGATCACGGTCGCGCGCGACGCTCCGCGCCTCGTGCCGGCGCGCAACCGGATTCCCTCGTATGCCGTGTGGGACCTCGCGGTGTTCGTGCTGAACGTGCTGGCGTTCGTGCTGATCGGGCTCCAGCTCCGGCCGATTCTGGAGCCGCTCGCGCCCGAGGAACGCATCGCATATTTCCAGATTGCGGCGATCGTGCTGGCCATCGTCGTCGCCACTCGATTCGTATGGGTATTCAGCTATGCCGCCGTCGCACGACTGAAACTGCGCGCGCTCGGTCCGGGAGGATGGCCGGGCACCGCCAAGCCAACGGCGCGAGGCTCGCTGGTCGTGAGCTGGTGCGGCATGCGCGGCATCGTCACGCTCGCCGCAGCCTATGCGTTGCCGAGCAACTTTCCGCATCGTGACCTGATCCTGTTGACGGCGTTCTGTGTCGTCGTCGGTACGCTGGTTGTGCAAGGCCTGACGCTGCGGCCGCTGATTCGGCTGCTGGACCTGCACGACGACGACCCGGTCAATCGCGAAGTGCGCATGGCATGCGAGCGTATCGTGAACGTCGGCCTGCAGCTGCTGGACGCGGATCAGTCGCAGGAGGCGAAGGTCATCCGACGCGAACTGGCAGCGCAGTTGACCGAGCCGAGCGATGCAGATCAGGATTCCAACGGCCTCGGACGCTACGACTCGCTGCGCGCCCGCATCGTCTCCGCGCAACGCGAAGCACTGATCGAAATGCGCGCGAAAGACGAGATCGGCGACGATGCGTTCCACCAGCTCGAAGCTCAGCTCGACGTTGCGGAAGTGAACGCGCTCGGCGTGCAGTATCCGTGACTATTGCTGGCGCGCCGGAGCAGCCGAGCAGCGAAACGTCGTGACCTGCTTGCCCGTGCCCGGCGGGTCCTCGGCATTCTTGTTCACGGTCGAAATGATCTCGGCACTCTGCTGCCCGGCCTTGCGGCAGGCGCGATCGGCCAGATTGCGCCCTTCTTCGACACCGCCCTTGTGCTCGATGCTCGAGGTGTCGTCGCTGTTGATCCGCACCATCGTGCAACTGGTCAGGAGAGCGCCGACAGCGACGACGAGCAAGGGGGCGAGACGCAACATGTCCGGCTCCTGATTCATTTACCTCCGACCATCGTACTCCTTGGCGTCGAGGTGCTCCGCATGGCCGGATCCGTATTGACCGTTGCACTTGCTGCTGCTCTGCCGTTCGCCATCCACGATTTCACACCGGACTTCCTGCGGTTCTGGGACGCGGCGCAGAATCAGCCGGTCGAACAGCAGGCGCAGCTCTGGCAACAACTTTACGTAGCGCCCCATCAGAAGGTCTTCGATGACCTCGCGACGCCGTGCAAGGACCAATACGACGCCGGCTGGTTTCGCGCGAATTACTTGAAGGAGTTACCGCGGCTCGTCCCGGCGATCCGCACGATGGTTGCGGACCTGCCGCACCAGCTCGACGCGGCGAACCGCCGCTTCCTGAAAACCTTTCCCGACATGCGCTGGTCGGGCGACGTCTACGTCATGGCATCCGGTTTCTGTTTCGACGGGCGCGCGCAAAAGATCGAAGGGCGCAATGCGCTGCTGTTCGGCCTGGACACGATGGCATCGCTGGGCGAGCAGAATCCGATTCCGATCATGCAGCACGAGCTGTTTCACCGGTATCACCGCGAGGTCTTCGAGTTCGAAGGGGCGGCGGGCTATCCGCTGTGGGCCACACTGTGGGCCGAGGGCCTGGCGTCGTACGTCGCCGAACAGCTCAATCCGTCAGCCAGCGAGCTCGACCTCGGAAAGGTGCCGCTGGGAATGGTGCGCAAGACCGAAGACCGGCGTGCCGAGCTCGCCGCGGATTTCCTGCAGCGGTTCGACTCCACGGCCGAGAAGGATGCGACCGTGTACTTCAACGCTACGGACAGCAAAGACCCGTTCGTCCCCGCGCGGGCCGGCTACCAACTCGGCGTTCTGGTGGCCCGTGATCTGGCGAAGCAGGAGTCGCTGCAGACCCTGGCGCATTGGTCGCAGGCGGAGGCGAAACCGAAGATTCGCGCAGCGCTCGAGCGCATCAGCAAGCAGCGCTGAGCGTCCTCGGGCACAGCAGGCTCATGTCTTGTCGCCAGGCGGGCGCAGCACTTTCTTCACCGACTGCAGCCGGTCCCACACCGATTCCATGATGACCATCGATGCGTCGTCGGGATGGCAGAGTTCGCCGTTGCAGGCATCGCGAAGCAGCTGATCGTTACCGCCCGCCAGCAGACACAGGGAATCGCGAATGCCCTTGCCCCAGGTCGTCTGGTACTGAACCAGATCCTCGCGCTTCGTCTTGAGCAACGTATCGCGCCACTTCGGCGTAATCCCTTTGACGATGCGGTCGACCGAAGCGTTGACGCTTCTCGGCAGCGGCTTCAGGGCGCGAGGGCAGCTGCCGGGCGTCGGCGGCGGATCGGCAGCGCCGGCCAAGCCGGGAGACAGAGTCGCGAGCACGAGCAGGATGCAGATCGACCTTCGCATGAGGGCATCTCGGATCGTTTCGCCCCGATGGTGCCATTGGACGCGACGTCCTGCCAAATTCAATCGCCCGATGCCGCGCTGCCGCCGTATTGTCCGGCGCGGCGCGTGTCCGGATGCTCTGGACCGAGCGTTTCCCTCAGATGCGGCAACGCCTCGCGAGCCGTGCCGCGAGCGGATTCCTGATCGCCGCGCCTCTGCTGTATCCGCGCAATCGAGAGCAACGACAGACCGGTGAGGCTCGACCAGGATTTATCCCCTTGCAGGTGACGCGAAATTTCCAGCGCACGTCGGGCATCCGCGAGCGCGGCATCGCTGTTGCCTGCGCCCAGATACGCATCAGCCCGAAAATTCAACGCACGCGCAAGCGGCGCAACGGCCATGTGCCGGCCATCAAAGAACTCGACGATCTTCGTCAGCCCCGCGACGGCTTCGGCGAACTGGCCGTGCGCCGCGTGGATTCGCGCCTGCACCTGCATGATCATCATCGCCGGCACGCTGTCCGGTGGCACTGACTTGCCGATCTCGGGGACGATTTCGGTCAGCTGCCGCTCGGCGCGGTCGATATCGCCCATGAGCAGGTACGTGTTGGCACGGTATGCGAGTGCGCCGATCCGCACGACGGTGTGACCGGCGCGCGTCGCCGAATCGATCGCGACCTGATACGCCTCGAGCGCTTCCGGATAACGCGCGAGGCTCGACAGCGCGGTTGCTCGATTGAGCAGCAGATAGGGCGGCGGCTCGCCGCCGATCGAGCGCTGCACGGCGATCCGCAGTGCTTCGTCGTACTGCTCGAGCGCGTGGCGGGTGTCGCCGGCTGCATTGCTGGCAGCGCCCCAGTTGTTGCGCAGGAAGAAGACACTCGGGCTCTCGCCGCGGCCGATCTCGGTCATCTTGGCAAGGGCCTCCGCATAGAAGCGCTCGGCCTCGCCGTTGCGGCCCGCCAGGTAATGAGCGGCGGCGATGTCTGCAAGCACGAACGCTTCGACATCCGGCTTGCGTGTCGGCATCTCCCGCAAGCGTGCCTGCGCTCGCAAGGCGTAGTCGAGCGCTGCCTGCGGATCGTTGGTGTTCTGCGCGATGTAACCGCGATTGCGCAGACACTGGACGCCGGACTCCGGGCCACTCGATGCGAGTCCCTGCTCGATGAGTACCCGCGCGTCCTCCGGCCGGCCGAGCAGCGAAGCCGCGTATGCGCTCTCGCACAGCAGCAGCGCGCGCAAGTCGAGATCCGTCGTGGTTTCCGTCAGCTTGAGCGAGCGCGCGAGCATGTCATCCGCCTGCGCGGGCTTGCCCGAGCTGAGGTAGTAGGCGGAAAGCATGTGCAGAATCGCTGCCCGGTGCTCCGGGATGTCGTCCTCCCGGATCAGAATCGACTTGCTCCGCTCGATGAGGTCGGCGACTCGAACGGGCTGCTCTGCCGGCGCGACTTCAGTGAGCATGCCGTTGACGAAGTCGATGACGGACTCGTTGCGAGCAGCGAGCGAGAGCGCGCGATCGCGCTGGAGCGTTGCCTCGACTGCCTGCCAAATGGAAACTGCCGCAGCCGCCACGATGGTCAACAGAACGATCGTCGCTGCACCGACTGCGAGCCGGTTGCGCCTCACGAATTTTCCAGTGCGATACGCGAACGAGTCAGGGCGCGCGCTCACCGGCTCGTGGTGCAGATGGCGACGCAAATCCTCGGCGAAGGCTTCGACATTGGGATAGCGCTCCGCCGGCGACTTCTTGAGCGCCTTGAGCACAATGTTGTCGAGGTCTCCCCGCAGAGCGCGACGCGGCGCTGCGTCACTCGGACGAACAGGCTCCGTATCGACGATAGCCCGCATGCGCTCCAGTGGCGTGCGTCCTGCACCCACGGTCGGATGCATCCCGGTCAGGAGGACGTAGAGCAGGGCACCGAGCGCATAGACATCAGTAGCGCTCGTCGCTTCCCCGCCATGAACCTGTTCCGGCGCTGCGTACTCCGGCGTGAACGCAAACGCACCGAGATGTGTGAGGTTCGCCAGCGGCGTCGCGTCGGTTCCGTCGTCGAGCAGCTTCGCGATGCCGAAGTCGACGAGTTTCACCTGACCGTCGTTCGTCACCAGGATGTTCGAAGGTTTGAGGTCACGATGGAGAATGAACTTTGCATGCGCGTGTGCGACGGCGGCGAGCACGTCGAGAAACAGCCGCACGCGCGCCGTGAGATCGAGTCGCCGTAAATCGCACCACTCCGTAATCGTCGCGCCTTCGACGTACTCGATCACGAGGTAGGGCTGGCCGGTCTGCGTGACGCCGGCATCGATCAGCCGCGCGATGTTCGGATGCGTCAGGCGGCCGAGAGCCTGGCCTTCGCGACGAAAGCGCTCGATCCCGCCGGGTCCGAGCAGTGCAGGATTGAGCAGCTTCACTGCGACCCGGGCGTCATAGCGGCCGTCGCTGCGATGCGCGAGCCACACGGCTCCCATGCCGCCTTGTCCGAGCAGGCGATCGAGCGTGTAGTTGCCGATCACTTGTCCCTGAAGACCCGGCTCCTGCACGGCCCGAACGACCGGGTCTTCGAGAAATCCTTCCCGCTCCATCTCGGCGTATTGCGCCAGCAGGTCGGCAAGATCGTCGGCATCGGCGTTACCGCCGCGGCGTAACTCCGCAATGCGCTCAGCGCGCGCGGACGCATCGAGCGCGATGAGCTCATCGAGCAGAGGGCTGAGTGCCTCCCAGCGGGCCTTGTCGAAGCGGCTCTTCACGGCTCGCGCAGCACGTCGTGCAGATACAGGCGAGCTTTGTTCCAGTCGCGCATCACGGTGCGCTCCGAGAGATCCAGCAGCGCTGCGATCTCGGCGAAGGAAAAGCCGCAGAAGAAATGCAGGTCGACGAGCTCGGCGAGTGTGGCGTTGACGGTGGCGAGCTCGTCGAGCGCATCGCTGATGCGCTGCAGATCGAGCGAGTCCCCCGCGAGCTCGCCGGCTTCGGTCGGCATCGAAGTGATCTCGAATCCCGCACCGCGCTTCAGCGCGCACCGCTCACGGACGAAGTCGATGACCAGCCTGCGCATCGCGCGGGATGCATATGCCATGAAGCGGGCGCGATCGGGAAAGGCCAGCGCGTCGCGGTCGGAGATCTTGAGGTAGGCCTCGTGCAGCAGTGTGGTAGGGCTCACCGTGAGCTGCGGTCCGCTGCGGCGAAGCGCGCTTTGCGCGATCTGACGGAGCTGCGCGTACAGGTCGGTGAAGAGATCGCTCGACGGATCTGCATTGCCGGCAACGGTCACCTGAGCCACCCGCAGACTGCTCAACAGCGCCGGTGCGCAGTTTGCTCTTGCCGGATGCAAGAGGGAAGCGCGGGCGCCGATCGGCTCCCGCGGCTGATTCGATGCCATGGCCATGGTGGTCCCCCGAGTCTCTGACCATTCGAACGCAATGCAATCGCGGGAGGTGACAGGTCCGGCGCTTGATTTCGCAACCTGTCAGGGCCGCGGTGCGGCCTCCGTTCTACAGGGGTGTTGGCTTGTTACCGAGGGCCTGACCCATGACCGACGGGTTGATCCGCAGCTACATGTTCAGCAGACGCGATTCATACACACCATCACCAGGAGAATTCACGATGAGCCGAGGGTTTGTCAGTTCAGTGCTGTTCGCGACCATCGTCGCGACCTTGGGTATCGCCGCAGCCGCTGCCCGGGACTCGAGCGATCGCTCGAGCGATGCTTCTGCTACCGCGACGATTGGCGCCTGTGCCGGCCTTCCCGGCCACGATGCACTGCGAAGTGCGCTGGTGCAGGCACGCAGCCAGGCCAATGGCGGATTCGATCTCGACATGTGGGGTGCGGTAGTCAATCGCGATGGGATCGTGTGTGCAGTTGCGTTCACCGGCTCGGACCGCGGTCGTCAATGGCCGGGCAGCCGCGTGATTGCGGCGCAGAAGGCGAACACCGCGAATGCCTTCAGCCTGCCGAATCTGTCGCTGTCGACCGCGAATCTCTGGGCTGCGGTGCAACCCGGTGGCTCACTGTATGGCCTGCAGCACAGCAATCCAGTCAGCACGAGCGTCGCGTACGCGGGACCCGCGAGCGAGTTCGGCCAGGACGATGATCCGATGGTCGGCCAGCGCGTCGGCGGCGTGAATGTGTTCGGCGGCGGCCTCGCCTTGTACAACTCGCGCAAGCAGCTGATCGGCGCGATCGGCGTGAGCGGTGACACGTCGTGTGCCGATCACAATATTGCCTGGCGGACGCGTTCGCGACTGGGGCTGGATTGGATTCCCGGCGGCGTCAGCGCAAAAGGCGATGACAATATCAACTATAAGGGAATCGTGAGCGACCCGAGCCTGCAGAGCGATTTCTCGCACCCGATCTGCAAGATCGCGGGCCAGGACAACGTCTCGGCGATCAGTGCAGCGCTACCCCCGACGCGCAAGTAGCACTGGCCGGAGTCCGCGGAGGGCGAGGGCTGAGTGCGCTCGCTCTCCGACGGATTTAGGAGGATGTCCAATGACGCGGTTGAGTTACTGGGTGATGGTTGCGGTGGCGTGCGCCGTGTGCTTGGTCGAGGCGCGACGAGCACGATCGAACAGACATCCTGTACAACAGATCTCGGCACCGCCGACTCACTTGCGCTTGATGCGCTTCATCTTCGGCCACCGCTTCTTCGTCCGACTGTGACTCGTAGTGTTCGATGGAAGTCAGGAATGACCTCCATGCTCATTGGTTCGTCCGAGTATTTGATTTTCCTGCTCATGGCAGAGAGACCGGGCAAGTGCCCGCTCCATCCCGCCTCGATGGGCAGTGAGCTGGCAAACGTTCAAGGTCGCAAATTGCGACCTTGAAGCTCAGTAACTCCTCCCCCGTTTCCGGGGTTTGTGTGATCAGAGCGAACGATCGGCGCCACAACCCGACGTCGTACTTCTGCGCCCGCGTTCGGATCGGTACTACAAATCACATCCCGCAACTGCAGATGCACTTCTGGTTGTAGAGGTTGCCGACAGAACTCTACGGTACGACCTCGACATCAAGCGTCCGCTCTATGCGCGCGCCGGCGTTGCCGAGCTATGGATCGTCGATATCGATCGGCGAGAAGTGCATGTGTTTCGCGAACCCGGCTTGGACTATGCAATTCACCGTGTTCTGCAGGCGAGCGATGACGTATACGTTGTCGGGCTGGGAAGTGTGCCGTTTCCGGTCTCGGCATTGTTCCCTGATCTTTGACTGATTCGGAGACGTTGCCGGCTCACCGTCTTTGCAGCAGCTGATCCACCCTATCCCTGTACGACCGGCTCAACTTGATCTCCTGCCCATCATCCAGCGTCAGGAAATACTCCCCGTTCGTATGCGGCCTCAGCCTCCGCACTCGCTGAATATTCACAATCGTCGACCGATGCACCCGCTGAAACACCTTCGGATCCAATATCGCCTCCAGCGACTTCATCGTCTCCCTCAGCACATACGTCCTGCCATCCGCATGCACGCACATGTAATCGCCCGCCGCATCGATCCAATCGATCCGCGACACATCCAATCGCACCGTCCCATGATCATCCCGGATCGGTAGCACCCCGGGATACTCCGGCCCGACCGCAGCCGCGAGCTGCCGCTGGATCTCCTCCCCATCCAGCGATCCACTTCCTTTCGTCTGCGCGATCAACTGCATCAACTTGTCCCTCTGCGCAATCGCCGACTTCTGCCGCCAGAAACTCCTCACCCGGTCCAGCGCCTGCGTGAATCGCGTGTCGTTGATCGGCTTCAGCAAATAATCCAGCGCCTGCGCCTCGAACGCCTCCAGCGCAAACCGATCGAACGCAGTTACGAACACGATCATCGGCATCGCTTCGTGTGGCATTCGCGCGAGCACATCGAATCCAGACATCCCCGGCATCTGAATATCCAGGAACATCAAGTCCGGCTTCTCGCGCGTGACAGCCTCGAGCGCTTCACGCCCGTTCTCGCAATGCCCGACAATCTCGACATCAGGGTGCGCCGCGAGCCGGATCTCGATACCGCGGCGCGCGAGCTCTTCATCATCGACGATGATTGCCCGGATCGGCCTGTCGCTCATGCTATCCCCGTTCGTCATCAATCAAGTGCGCGACGCACCAGGCTCCGCCGGAAATGTCAGGGCCACGCGCAGCCCCGGCTCGGTGTTGTGAACCTGCACCACACCGCGCTCTCCATACAAGACCTGCAATCGCTCACAAGTATTACGGATCCCCACGCCGCGACCGTTCGTCAGGCGCGACGCGTTGACCATGCCCGGTCCGTCATCGGAGACCTCGAGCTGCAGCATCCCGCCCGTGACGTGCCCGCCGATGCGGATGCTTCCGCCTTGCTCGCGCGGCGACACTGCGTACTTGATCGCGTTCTCGATGAGCGGCTGCAGCAACAAACTCGGCATCAGCGTCGTGCTCGCGTTGGCGTCGATCGCGAACTCGATCGTCAGGCGCGGGCCGAAGCGCAGCTTCTCGATGTCGAGGTACAGGTTCAACGCCTCGACCTCCTGCGCCACGGTCACCTTCTTCATCGGGTCCTGATCGAGCGTATAGCGCAGGAACTCTGACAGCCCGGTCACCGCTGAGTTCGCAACAGAATTGCGATTGTCCAGGATCAGCGTCGAGATCGCATTGAGCGTGTTGAACAGGAAGTGCGGGTTCAGTTGATAGCGCAGCATCTTGAGCTGCGCCTCCTGCGCCAGCGCCGAGGAGCGCAACGCCGCCTCTCGTTGCTGTTGCATCGATTCGTAATAGCGAAACCCGAAGTACAGCCCCATCCAGCACACCATCAGATACGTCGAGCTCACCGTGCCGCTGGTGTAGTCGATCCAGGTCACCATGTGCTCGCGGTCTTCCGGGAACAAGTGGACGTAGGCGATGTTCACGGGAATGCGCCAGAGCAGCGCCGTGACATATGCGCTCAGCAGCCCCACGCCGATCATCACGGCAGGCGGCTTGCTCCACAGCCAGCGGCACAGCAGGCGCAACCAGGAGCTGAGAACGAAACCGGTCAAGCCGGCGATGACGATCACCTTGTTATAGGCGATCGCCTTGCCATACAGCATCGCGCCCAGGTACTGCGCGATCGCGTAGGCGCTCCAGCCCATCGCGTGCAGCGACCAGAACGTCAGGTTTCTGTTTTGTTTGAGTTGCATGAACGTCATGGCCGCACTCTAAGCAAGGGTGGCTGCAACGTCCATCGACTCGTCGCGCAACGGGCACGCTTCGTCGCAATGGATGCGTTATGTGCGGGCCTGGCTTTCGCTGCGATTTGTGTCCGCGGACGCATCGTTTGCGAGAACGTCGAGTCGACTGGTACGCGCGACGAAGCGACGGAGCACTGCGCGCGTGTCGCGTTCAAACGATGCTGTCCGCTGCAACCTTTCACGCTGCAGCGGTATCACTACTCATGCTCGCAAGAGCTTTGCAGTTCACGCCCCGAGGAGAATCGTCATGTTGATGCATCAATCGCGATTGACGCCGGTCCGTGTCGTCGGAGTGGCGCTCGCCATCGCTGCGGCCACGCTGATTGCCGACATTGCTGCTGCCAAGGAGCAGGGCGCCGCCGCCGTGGTCAACTACTCCGATCTCGATCTCTCGCAGTCGGCGGATACCGCACGCCTGTACGCGCGGCTGAAGTACGCGTCGCAGAAAGTCTGCAACAGCTACGACACTCGCGTGCTGCGCATGCAGCGGCTGCATGAGGCTTGCTTCGACGCGGCGCTGTCCGACGCTGTTGCGAAGGTCAACGATGCGAAGCTGAGCTCGCTGCACGCATCGGAGCCGAAGATCAGGCTCGCTCGTCGTTCGTAGTCCGGTGTAGGTCGGGCTTCAGCCCGACTCTGGGCAGGGTGAGAGTCCGACGCCTGGTCGGACTCCTTCATGGCGTGTCGCCCGCATGATCAAAGCCGCAACGGCCCGAACAGGCCGAGCAGCCCGATGATGATGAGATAGATCGCGACGATGTAGTTCAGCAGCCGCGGCACGATCAGGATCAGGATGCCGGCGATCAGGGCGACGAGGGGTCCGATGCTCATGTTGAGACTCATGATGAGAGATTCCTAAGAAGTCGGGACCTTGGCGAGGCGCGCCTGCAGCCACTTGGAGATATCGAGCACTTCTTCCATGCAGACCGAGTGCTCCATCGGGTAGCTGTGCCATTCCACCTGATATCCCAGGCTCTGCAGCAGGTCGCGCGATGACGTGCCGAGCACCGCCGGCACGACCGGGTCACGCATCCCGTGGCACATCAGGATCGGCACGTCGCGATTCGCCGGCGCGGCCTGCGTCTCGAGCGTTTCTCGCAGCGGCAAATAAGTAGAGAGCGCCATCACTCCCGCGAGCCGCTGCGGATGGCGTAGCGCCGCCTGCAGCGCGATTGCGCCACCCTGCGAGAAGCCCGCGATTACGATTCGCTCGCTGCCGATACGGCGTGCGTTCTCTTGTTCAATGTAGCCGCGCACGACGTCGGCGGATTCGCGAATACCCGCTCCGTCCTCAGTGCGATCCGCACCGAGACTCGTGATGTCGTACCACGCGCGCATCACGAACCCACCGTTGATCGTGACCGGCCGCGGCCGGGCGTGGGGAAAGACGAAGCGTACGGCCATCGTCGGCGGCAGGCGCAGCTCCTCGACGATCGGCACGAAGTCGAAGCCGTCCGCGCCGAGGCCATGCAACCAGATCACTGCCGCATCGGGCGGCGACGGCGGATCGAGAACGACGTTCTCGGCCGATTGATGAGTCTCGTAGGGCATGCCTCATCTTACATCGGTCAGCGTCTCGGCCACTGCCGCCCGCAGCTCGGCGAGGTCGAAAGGTTTGCGAAGCAGGCGGGCGTTGCCGAGTGCAGCTTCGACCGTGGCGCTGTCTGCATACCCTGAGACCATCAGCACCTTGATCCCCGGCTGCCGGCTCTGCGCTTCGCGCGCCACGTCGGCGCCATTCATCCCTGGCATCGCGAAGTCCACGAGCAGCAGATCGAAGCGCGCGCGCTCCAGGGCAGCTAGAGCCTTCTCGCCGTTCTCGGCCTCGGTGATCTGATACTGCAGGTGCCGCAGGCTCTCCGACATCAAGCGTCTCACCAGTCGATCGTCATCGACCACGAGCACGCTGATCTGTTCACGCGGGCGCGCTCCGGGCACGGTCGGTGGCGACTCCGAATTGTCGACGGTGCGCAGCGGCGGCGGAGTTCCGGCCGGCAGGAGCAAGCGCACGGTCGTGCCTTGCCCGGGCTCACTGTCGATCGCGAGCGTGCCCCCGGATTCGCGCACGACTGCGTACACCTGCGACAGGCCAAGGCCTGTACCGGCCCCCGTGGGCTTGGTCGTGTAGAAGGGTTCGATCGCGCGCGAACGCACATCCTCCGACATCCCCGTGCCGGTGTCCGCGACAGACAGCTCGACGTGCGGCAGGGGCCGTTCGGGATCCGTGACGAGCCGCGCCCCGATCGTAAGCAAGCCGCCCGCAGGCATCGCGTCGCGTGCGTTCACCGCGAGGTTGAGAAGCGCGAGCTCGAGCTGGTTCGCATCGCTGACTGCATAGCGCGCGTCTTCGTCGATCCGGATATCGACTCGAACTGCCGGGCCGACCGACTGCGTCAACAGCCCGCTCATGCCGTTCAAGAGCTGCGCGAGGTCCACCGATCCGACGCTCATGCTCTGACTGCGCGAGAACGCGAGCAGCTGCGATGCCAGCTTCGCACCTTTGCGCGCAGCTTCGAGCGCGTTGTCGGCCATACGCTGCAGCCGGTCGTGGCCTGTCAGGCGGGTGCGCATCATGTCGAGGTTGCCGATGATCGCCGTCAGCAGATTGTTGAAGTCGTGCGCGATGCCGCCGGTGAGCTGCCCGATCGCTTCCATCTTCTGCGATTGCCGCAACATCTCTTCGGCGCGACGCCGCTCCGCCATGTCGCGCAGCACGAGCAACACGAGAAAGCCGCCTAGCGCCAGGCCGCCGAGCGCGGCAATGCCGGCGGCGACGAACGACCAGCGCGTCGGCGTATCGATGCGCGCCGACGCGACGGCGAGATGCGTCGACCATCCGGACAACGGCGAGACGTGATAGGCCGTGTAGTTCTTCACGCCTTCATACGTAGTGCCGGTGTACAAGCCGTGGCTACTGGCACGCGTCGCTTCGCGTACGTACGACGTCGCTTGCGTGCCGATGCGCGCCGCGTAGTCGACGGTCCGGGCGACGAAATCGCCGTCGGCATCGACGATGGCGCCGATCGAGCCCGGCGTCGCGTACGCAACCAGCAAGTCCTGAATAGTGCGCGGTTTGATGGCTGCCGCGATGGCATACGTGACCTTGCCGTTGCTGCGCACGGGGACGTACAGCCACACGATCGGATGCTCGTGACTCTCGATGCTGCCGACGACGGGCTTGTCCGCGGCGATCACGCGTCGCAACTCGCGCTCGTGTACGGCCGGGAGCGGAATGGGCGCACCGAGCGGCCGGCGCAGGTCGAACATCTCTTCGTGGCGCTGCGCGTCGATCAGCACGATCGATTCCCACAGCGGGTTCGCGGCCAGCAGCCGCTGCACACGCCAGTAGAACTCGCCCCACTCGTGCGTCTCGAAGTAGATCGAGCTGGTGAGAACGTCGAGCGCGGCGATATGGCGCTGCAGCTGTGTGTCGACCAGGGTCATGACGACTTCGCTCTGCGCGAGTGTCGCGCTGGTCACGCGCTCGCGCTCCAGCTGCAACAGATGAAAGACGCTGAACGCGGCGAACACGACGGTCGGCAGCATGGCTGCGATCCCGAGCGCGACCAGCGAGCGCCGAAGGAATTTCATGGTGTCGGAGATCCTGCCACTTTGCCCCCTCGCCGCCAGACGATGACGGACACGCCGGGATCGCTAGTTGTAGGTGAAAAAGGGCGACTTGCGCGAGCTGTCGCCGACTGGCGTCGTCCTGTGACCGAAGCTTGAATTGCGTCACAGAACTGGCAGAGTCGCTGCGCTTTCATGCCCCGGGCTCAAGAAAATTTCTCGAAAAATTCGGATCGATCCATGCACACGCGTAAGTTGCACGCCTTGCTGTCCTGCGCACTGTTTCTGCTCGCGGCGGGAGTCTACGGCAAGCTTTCGGGCCAGCCGGTCGAGCTGTGGCGGGTGGCGTTCTGGAGCATGCTCGGCGTCGCGAGTTACATCGCGCTGTCGGGACTGTTCGGCTTCGATCCGCATCGCACGCGGATCGCGCGCTTTGCGTCGCCGCTCATGCAGTATGTCGATCGTTGGGAATTGCGCCTGGGGCAGGCGACGCTTTCGATGCTCGGCTGCGTCGCGCTCGCGGCCGGCCTGCTGGATCAGCCGAACTTCGTGACGGCAGTCGTCAGCGGCACGCTGGCTGCCTGGACCTACTTCGCGCTGCGGCTCTATGCCGGCGGTTATGGCAGCGCGAACCTGGCACAGCGCTCAGGTTGAGTGCGTCGCGGCGAGCTCGAGCAACCGCAGCTCGTACGCGATGAGCCACACGTAGATGCCGAGCACGCCGTAGACGATTACCTCGCCGGGAATCGCGCGGAACAACCGCATGCGGCTGCATGCGACCAGCACGCACAGCCCCAGGCCCGTCAGCGCGAGCTTGGCAAACGCAAACCCCAGCAGGTTCTGCGGCAGGAACAGCGCCATCAGTGGGTTGAGCTCCAGCGCGCCGTGCGTCATCAGCATCACGGTCAGCCAGCCGTCGAGCACGCACAGCCCGAGAATCGCGAAAACCGGGATGAGCAATCGCGGCGAATGCCAGTCGATGATGGGGCGGTGGTCGCTGCTACGCCGTCCGGCGCGCCGCCGTGGATTGCGCGCTCCGTGCCAATAGGCGGCAAGGGTCGTTGCTCGACGTTCGTTTCCGCTGCGACGATCCAGTTCCGTTGCGCTCAAGTTCGACATGCCTCCACTCGACCCCGGCAGTGTGACCGCAACGCAGCGCAGATAGGAGCCGAGTTACCTTAATGAAAGGTCATGAAGCGTCAGCTCTTTCAGCCGCTGGATAGGTCAACGGCACTGCCGCCTGCTCGGTCAACACCCGGAACGTAAACGTCTCCTGCAGATACAGCAGCACCGACGTCCCCGTGTGGTCCAGGTAGCCGACGGAAAAATCCTGACCGACCGTCAACTCGAAATCCCCGCCGCGCAGACTCATCACGACCGCGCCGTCCGCCGCCGGGGCCCATACGATCGGTCCATCCAGCAGCTCTCGCACGTGATTGATGACCGGATAGCCGCGGTCCGTGCTGCGCGTGAGCCCGGTGTAGCAGCGCGGGCCCAGAGCAATGCCGTACGGCCCGCTCACGCCTTCGCTGCGCAGGCGATGCGTCGCCTCTGCGACCACGTCGGGATAGGCCTCGTAGTCGGCCGGAATCGACAGGCTCTGCGCGCCCGACGCCTCGAAGATGCCCGTTATTCCCGCCGGTGAATAACCGCGGAAGATGGCGCGGTCCTCGGCGATCGCCGCTGCGCGCGCCGCGTTGCGCACCGGATCGAGATCGACGTCGCGCGCGCCGCGGCCGATGGCATCCAGCTCCTCGCGCGCAACCTCGAACGGCACGCGCAGCTCCATCAGTGACAGCGAGGTGCGCAGACGCGCGACAGCGCCTTCCTGCAATGCCGGCGACAATTTCTGCGTTCCCCCGGTCGGCACGGTCGTGGCCGCCCAGCCGAGCGGGCCGTTGAAGTCCACCAGCCGCCGTGCCGCGAGCAATGTCTTGAGCGTGCGGGTCGCTTCGGCCTCGATCTCGCTCCAGGCCTGCGCCGAAATCGGCGCCTGCTCGCGTAACAGATCGTTCATGAGCGCAGGCTCCCGATGCGCAGGCTGCCATCGCTCGCCGACGAGCTGCCCTCGCCCCCGTCCTTGCCTTCGGCCTCCGCCTCGATCTCCAGCAGCGACTTGTTCGTGAACAGGTAGGTGCGCAGATGCTCGTCCAGCTTCGGATCCCGGCGGCGCAGCCACTCCAGCATCATCGAGGCGTGCTCCTTCTCCTCGTCGCGGTTGTGCGCGAGCAGCCCTTTGAGCTCCGCATCGGTGGCCGCGTCGACGCGCTGGTCGTACCAGTCGATCGCTTCCAGCTCCTCCATGATCGAGACGATCGCGCGGTGCCGGTCGATGGACCCGGGCTTCAGGGATTGCTCATTTTCGTGCAGGGAACCGCTGCTGCCGGCCATTGAGATTCAACCTCTTACCGCTGGTTATCCGTCAAGTCAGTACGCATGAGCGCGCAGCGGGTTCCGTTGAGCGAACGGTGCGTTTCTTTGCACTTTCTGCGCTTGCACTCGGACGCCCCCTTCTCTATTAAGGTGGTGGGGCCACCTTCTACTTCGTGGCCTTATGTTCGAGCTCCTGTTCACTCATCCCTTGTGGGCCTATCGCACCGGTCAGTTCGCATTCGCGAGCGCCTGGCCGCTGTGGTTGCTCATGGCTGCGATCCTGGTCGTAGTGGCCGTGATCGTCGCGACCTTGTGGCTGCGGCGACAGCTCGGCTGGCGGCTGCTGCTTCCCGTCGGGATCCTGCAGAGCCTCTTGGCGGCTGCGATCCTGTGTCTGCTCTGGCGCCCGGTGTTGAACGTCGAGCGCGTGCGGGATCGCGAGAACGTCCTCGCGGTGGCGATCGACGCATCTGCCAGCATGGCCTACGGGGACGGCAACCAATCGCGACTCCAGGAAGTGGCAGCTGCGTTGCAGAAGGGCACGCTCACGAGGCTCGAGGACACCTTCGAGGTGCGCCTGTTCAGCTTTGCGCAGGCCACGACGCCGCTCGATTCGTTGGACTCGATTCCGGCGCCAGGCCCGCAGACGCGGATCGGCGACTCGCTGGTCCAGGTCCTGCAAAGCGCGGGCAGCGTTCCGCTCGCCGGCGTGGTGCTGCTCAGCGACGGCGCCGAGAACGGCGGCTCGCTCAGCGAAGAGCGTTTGACCGAGCTCGCCTCGTACGGCGTGCCGATTCACACGGTCGGCGTCGGCCCCGAGCAGGTCGAGGGCGACCTCGAGCTCGAGCGACTCGAATTGCCGGCGAGCGCGCCGATGGGCTCGACCATCAGTGCGCAGGTCGGGATTCGTCACGCCGGCCCCGGCGCTACGCGGCTGCGGGTCTACGATCACGAGGCGCTGATTGCGGCGCGCGACATTCAGCTGTCGCGCGATTCGAACGCCGCGAGCCTGACGATCGACCTGCCCGCGGGCGAGGCAGGCACGCACGAGCTGCGCTTCGCGCTCGATCCGCTCGAAGGCGAGCGCAACACAGTCAACAACTCGCGCACGCGCGTCGTGGATGTGCCGGCGACCCAACGCAATATTCTCTACGTCGAAGGCGAGCCGCGGTGGGAATACAAGTTTCTGCGGCGAGCCGCGGAGCGCGATCGTGCGCTGCGCGTTGCGAGCGTGGTGCGCACGACGCCGAACAAGTACTACCGCCAGGGCATCGATTCGCCCACGGAGCTGGCCGATGGGTTTCCGGTCAGTCCGTCGCAGCTGTTCGCCTACGACGCGGTCGTGATCGGCAGCTACGAGGCCGCGAGCTTGCGGCCCGAGCAGCATCGATTGCTGAAGGAGTTCGTCGATCGGCGCGGCGGCTCGGTGCTGATGCTCGCGGGTCGCCACGGCCTTGCGGCCGGCGGGTGGCAGAACGCCGCGCTCGCACAGACTCTGCCGGCGCAGCTCGGCGGACGACAGGTCACGGGACTGGTGCAGCGGCCGCTGCGTGCGCAACCGACGATGTATGGCGTGCAGTCGCCGATCCTGCGCTTCGATCCGGATCCGAAGCGCAACGCGGACCGCTGGAAGAGCCTGCCGTTGCTCGCCGACTACCAGGCAGTGGGCCGGCTCAAGCCCGGCGCGATCGTGCTCCTGGAAGGCACCGCCGACCGGCTGCGCACGCCGCTACTGCTGTGGCAACACTACGGGCGCGGCGCGACGTTCATGCTTACAACGGCGAGCACGTTGCGCTGGCAGATGCAGCTGCCGCCGCAGGACGAGAGCCACGAGATTTTCTGGCGTCAGCTGCTGCACGCGATTTCTGCGACTGCGCCGCCGCGTGCGTCGATCGAGCCTGAAAAGCTGGCGTACGACGACGAGCGCAACGTGCGGCTGGTGGCGGAAGTGCGCAACGAGCGGTTTGAACCGATCAACGATGCGAGCGTCGAACTTCGGATAGCCCCGCAGGCCGAGCCGGCATTCGTGCAGCCCATGCAGCCTTCAGGTCAGGGAGACGGTCGATATGTCGCGAATGTCGACGCCGCGACGGCGGGGCTGTACCGCATCGAAATGACAGCGCGCGCCGGCGGCCGCGACGTCGGCAACGCCATTACGCACGTGTTGCGCAACGACGGCGTCGCCGAGCACTTCGCAACCTATCAGCATCGCGCGGCGCTGGAGCGGCTGGCCACGATGACTGGAGGCCGCTACTGGCCGCTTTCCGACCTCGAGGGTCTCGCCGCAGCGATTCCTTATTCCAAAGCCGGTGTCATCGAGCGCCAGACACTCGATCTGTGGAACCTGCCGGTCGTATTCCTGGTGCTGCTCCTGCTCAAGCTCGGTGAGTGGCTGTTGCGGCTGAGGTGGGGTCGGCTGTGAAGGCATTCACTGCGACCCTGCTCCTGCTGCCGACGATCGCGTCGGCCGCCCCTTTCACTTTCATCGTCGCCGGGCTCGGCGGCGAGCCCGAGTATGAGCAACGCTTTCGCGAACAGGCCGCCGAGATCGCTGCAGCTGCCGAAAAAGCGGCGGGCGGCGCGCCTGGTCACGTCGTTGTGCTCACCGGCGAGGAAGCGCGGCGCGATTCGTTGCGTCGCGAGCTCGATGCGTTCGCTTCCAGGATCAAGCCGGGCGACAGCGCCACGATCGTGCTGATCGGTCATGGCACGTACGACGGCGACGAGTACCGCTTCAACGTGCCCGGCACGGACATCACCGGGTCGGAGCTCGCTCAGCTGTTCGACAAGCTCACGGCGAAACAGCAGCTCATCGTGAACGCTACCAGCGCGAGCGGTGCCACGCTCGAACTCTGGAAGCGCCCGCAGCGCACTGTCATCACCGCAACCAAAAGCGGCGGCGAGCGCACAGCGACGCGGTTCGCGCAGTTCTGGGTGCAGGCCGTCACCGGCAATGGCGCCGACGTCAACAAGGACGAAATCGTCACCGCCACCGAAGCTTTCGACTATGCCAATCGCCAGGTGACAGCCTCGTACAAGTCGGACGTCGCGCTGGCAACAGAGCACGCGCGCATATCGTCCGACGAACCTTCGGCCTTCACGGTCGCGCGCCTCGGCGGCAGCACGGGCTCGAGCTCGGACCCGGAGGTCGCGGCGATGATGGCGCAGCGCGGACAGATCGAGCACGACCTCGACGGCGTCAAGGAGCGCAAGGCATCGCTCAGCCAGGACGAGTACTACGACGAGCTCGAAGGCGTGCTGGTCAAGCTCGCGCTGCTGCAGAAGCAGATCGACGCGAAGCAGGGGGGCCGATGAGGCCGCGACTGGCGCAATGGCTGGTGCTCGGGTCCGCGGTCTTCGCCGCGGGCTCCGTCGTTGCACAGTCGATCGACTACGATCCGCGCCGCGCCGCCGAGCTGCGTGCGTGTGACGAGCATCGCAACCACGGTCGCGTCGAGCAAGCGAAGAGTTGCTACTCGCAGTTGCTCAACTCCCAGAACGCGATGATGCAGGCCGAAGCGGCCTGGGCGCTCGGTGACCTGAAGCGCGCGAACGAGCTCTTCCGCGACATGACGCAAGCGAATGCGCGCGCCGTGCAGCCGCGCATCCGTTGGGCACGGCTGTTCCTGCAGACGCATCAATACAATGATGCGGCCGAGTTGTTTCGCGACGCGCTGAAAACCTTCCCGAACGACGTGCACGCAAAGGTCGGCTTGGCGCGCGTGCTCGCCGAGCGTTTCGATGGCGAGGCCGGAACGCTGCTCGAGGAAGTCCTGCAGCAGGACGGCGAGCTGATCGAAGCGCATCTGCTCGCCGCGCAGCTCGCGCTCGAAGCCGGGGAGGCGGATGCCGCGCAGAAGGCGCTGGAGCGCGCCGGCGACCTCGCGAACAAGCAGAAGCAGCCGCCCCTCGAGGTCTTCGCAATGCGCGCAGCACTGGAAAGCTTGCGCGATCGCGATCCGGCTCCGTGGATCAAGCGGGCACTCGACTACAACCCGCGCTACGGCGCCGTGTACGAGCAGCTCGCGCATTTCGAGATCATGCGTCGCCGCTATCGCGAAGCGACGATACTGCTGCGCCGCGCAGTCGAGGTGCAGCCCGACCTGTGGTCCGCACACGCCGAGCTCGGCTCGAACCTGCTGCGGCTGGGCCAGATCGAGGAAGCGCGGCAACAGCTCGCTGCCGCGTACTCGGGCGATCCGTACAGCCCGACCACCGTCAATTCGCTGCGCCTGCTCGATCGCATCGACGAGTTCGATGTGTCGTCCACGCCGGTCGCAGTCGCAGGTGACACGTATGTCGTGCGTCTGCGGCTGCATCGCAGTGAGTCGTCCGTGCTCGAGCCGTATGCCATCGATCTCATCCAACGCGGTATCGCGACTTTCTCGCGTCGCTACGGCTTCAAGCTGCAGGAGCCGGTGACAGTCGAGCTCTATCCCGATCACGACGATTTCGCGGTGCGCGTCGCGGCATTGCCCGGTATCGGTCTGCTCGGTGTGACGTTCGGCTATGTCGTCGCGATGGACAGTCCGTCCGGCCGGGCGAGCGGCGACTTCCACTGGGGCAGCACGCTGTGGCACGAGCTCGCGCACGTGTTCACGCTCGAGGCGACCGATCACCGCGTGCCGCGCTGGCTGAGCGAAGGCATCTCGGTGTTCGAGGAATGGCGCACCGGTCCGACGCCCGGCGTGGTCGTGCCGCCCGACGTCATCACGGCGCTGAGCGACAACAAGTTCCTGCCGGTCAGCGACCTCGATACGGGATTCATCCGGCCGAGCTATCCGAACCAGGTGCAGGTCTCGTACGTGCAGGCCGGCCTGATCTGCCTGTTCGTCGAGCAGCGCTGGGGCTTCGATCGGCTCTCGCTGTTCCTGCATCAGTTCGATCGGAACGTCACGACGGCGGCGGCGGTCGAGTCCGCGTTCAAGATGAAGCCGGCCGACTTCGACAAGGAGTTCGATGCATTCGTGCGCTCGCGTTACGGTGCGCTGCTCGCCGGCATGGACGAATGGCAGAAGCAGTACTCGGCGGCACGCAAGGCAGTGCAGACCGAACAATGGAACGATGCCATTGCGCCGGCGACGCGCGCCGTCGAGCTCTACCCGGAGCACACCGGGCCCGGCAGTCCGTATCTGCTGCTGGCGCGCGCGCAGGACAAGCTCGGCCATCGCGCCGAGGCCATCGCGGCGATCGAGGCGTATCGCGATGCCGGCGGCTGGGATCCGACCGCATTCCGCGAACTGGCGCGCTGGCTCGACGAAGGCGCGCACGCGAGCGATGCCACGGCGGTTCTGCAGGCACTGAACTACTCCGACCCGCTGAATCCCGAGCAGCACGCGCAACTCGGCGAGCGCCTGCTGAGCGAGAAGCGTGCCGAGGATTCGCTGCGCGAATTCCGCGTCCTGCTCGCGCTGCGCGAGCACGATCCGGCGCAGGCTTATTTTGGCGCGGCCCGCGCTCTGAACGAGCTGGGCGATCGCGCAGCCAGCCGGCGCAACGTGCTCGATGCGCTCGCCGCCGCCCCCCACTACAAACCCGCGCAGGAATTCCTGCTGCAGATCGTCGAGGAGCGAACGAAAAATGAATGACGTCGCAGGCCGACAGCTCAGCGAGAGGGAAGCCGAACAACAAGTGGAGACTTTCCGCACGCGGCTGGGCGCCATTCGCACCGAAGTCCGCAAGATCATCGTCGGCCAGGACGACGTCGTCGATCATCTGCTGCTGACGCTGCTGGTCGGCGGCCACTGCCTGATCACTGGCATGCCGGGCACGGCGAAGACGCTGCTGGTGCGCACGCTTGCCGCCGCGCTCGGGCTGAAGTTCAAGCGCATCCAGTTCACGCCAGACCTGATGCCGACCGACGTCACCGGCACCGACATCATCGATGAGGACATCACGACCGGCCATCGCCGCTGGACGTTCGTGCCCGGGCCGATCTTCGCGAACGTGCTGCTCGCCGACGAGGTGAATCGCACGCCGCCGAAGACGCAGGCCGCGCTGCTCGAAGCGATGCAGGAGCATTCGGTGACGGTGCGCGGTACGACGCACCTGCTGAGTCCGCCGTTCTTCGTGCTCGCGACCCAGAACCCGATCGAGCTCGAAGGCACGTATCCGCTGCCGGAAGCGCAGCTCGACCGCTTCCTGTTCAACGTGCTGCTCGACTATCTGACCCCCGCGGACGAAATGGAAGTAGTCGACCGCTACGCGTCACGCATGGACTTGCCGGAAATCATCGCCTGCACGACCGCCGAAGAAATCGTGCAATTCCAGTGGCTGGTCCGGCAGGTGCCGTTGTCTGCTGAAGTGCGCGAGGACGCGGTGATGCTGATTCGCGCCACGCGGCCGAATGAGTCGGGTGCGCCGGAAGGTGTACGCCGCTACGTGCGTTACGGCGCCAGCGTGCGCGCGACACAGTTTCTGTGTCTAGCGGCGAAGGCTCGCGCGTTGATGGCCGGTCGCTATCACGTGACGGGTGAGGATCTGCGCGCTCTCGCATTGCCGGTGTTGCGTCATCGCGTGCTGACCAACTACCAGGCGGAGTCGGACGGCAAGTCCGTCGACGATGTGTTACGCGAGGTCGTCAACAGATGAGTTCGACCGCGCTCAATCGCCTGTTGCCACCCACCACGCTCGCGGGTCTCGCGAACCTCGAGCTGGTGGCGCGCACGGCGGTCGAGGGGTTCCTCACCGGGCTGCATCGCTCGCCGCACTACGGGTTCAGCCAGGAGTTCAAGGAGTATCGCGCGTACGTCGAGGGCGACGATCCGCGCTTCGTCGACTGGAACGTCTTCGCGCGCACCGAGCGCACGTACATCCGGCGCTACGAGGGCGAAACCAATACGCGCCTGATGATCCTGCTCGATGCCAGCGCTTCGATGGACTACAGCTCGGGCAGCATCAGCAAGCTGCAATACGGCAAGTTCCTCGCGGCCGCGCTCGCTTATCTCGCCGCGCGTCAGCATGACCCGGTCGGACTGATCGTGTTCGACGAGCAGATCCGCCAGTTCCGTCCCGCCACCAGTCGCGCCGGCAGTCTGCAGAGCATGATCCACACGATCGACGCTGTGACAGCAGGCCGCGGCACGAACCTGGAAGAGTGCTTCCGCAGCTTCGGCGAGCATCTGAAACGTCGCGGCCTGGTCGCGGTGATCTCCGATCTGTACTGCGATCCGGCGGCGATGAGCAAGGCCGTGCAGCCGCTCGCCTATCACGGTCACGACATCATCCTGTTCCAGCTGCTCGATCCGCACGAGCTGAAGCCGCAGTGGAGCGAGTCGGTGCTGCTCGAGGACGTGGAGACGCACCGTACGCTCAACGTCGCGCCCGAATATCTCGCCGGCGAGTATCGCGAGCGCCTCGGCAGTCACCTCGCCTCGCTGCGCAAGGCGGCCGCCGACGTCGGCGCCCATCAACTGCTGATTTCCACGGACGAACCGCTCGATCGCGCGCTGCGGCGCTACCTTCTATTCCGCGAGGGCAGGAGCTGACAGCCATGTTCCTCGCGCCCGCCTTCCTGTTCGGCCTGCTCGCGATCGGCATACCGATCTGGCTGCACCGCGTGGCGCGCGCGAATCCGACGCAGCATCCGTTCGCGTCGCTGATGTTCGTCGAGGCGAGCGAGACGCAGCGGACGGCGAAGCGCACCTTGCGGTATTGGTTGCTGCTGTCGCTGCGCATTCTGCTGCTCATCGCGCTGGTGCTCGCGTTCGCCGGGCCGCTGCTCAATCAGCGGCTCGCACCCGTTGCAGCCAATGCCCGATTGCACGCGATCGTGATCGACAGGTCGCTGTCGATGCAGCACGGCGATCGCTGGCAGCGAGCGCTCGATCAGGCTGAGGCAGTTCTGGGCGAGCTGCGTTCGTCGGATCGCGTGCTGCTCGCAACGGCCGAAGGACGCCGCGTTTCGGTCCTCGAGAACTCGACGCCAGCCTCTGCAGCCGGCAACCTGCGCGCGGCGCTGCGCAGCCTGAAGCCGGGAATCGAGCGGCTCGACTACGGCCTTGCGATGAGCACCGCCGACAGCTGGCTCGGCTCGCCGCGGCCGCCTGTGGTGCTGCACCTCATTTCGGATTTGCAGCAGAGCGCCGCGCCGCTGCGGTTCGCCGATCTCGAACCGCCGCCGCAGACACAGCTCGTGCTGCACGACGTCGGCAATCCGACTGCCGAGAATGCATTCATTCAGGGCGCGCAGCTGACCACGCTCGATACGCGCTCGCTGGCCGTCACGGTGCGCGGCGCGTCCGCGAAGCCACAGCAGCGCCGCGTCATCCTAGCCATCGACGGCAAGGAATATGCGCGTCGCGACGTCGAGCTGCCCGCTGGCGCGGTGGTCCCCGCAGCGCCGCCGGTCGAAGGTGAGGGCGGTCATCTCGCGCCTGACTTCGTGTCGCAATCAACCAACCTTCCCTCGACCAAGGTGACGTTCGCCGATCTGACGCTCTCCGCCGGCTCGCACCGGATCGAAGTTTCGCTCGAGCCCGCGGATGGCTTGCCGCAGGACGATCACTTCTACGCAGTGCTGGAGCATGCAGATCCGAAAGCGCTGCTCGTGGCGACCGATTCGCGCGCAGACGACGTCGCATATTTCGCCGCGGCGATCGGTTCGCTGGCTGCACCGACTCTGAGCATGGAAGAGCGCGCCCCCGACACCATCGGTAGCAGCGCGTTGACCGGCTACTCGATGCTCGTCATCTCCGACATGGGCGCGCTGCCCGAAGTGCAGGCGCGCAGGATCAAGGAGTACGTAGCCGCCGGCGGCTCCGTCCTCGCGACGCTGGGTACGAGCTCCTCGGTCGAGACGGGGCCGTTGCTGGAAGGCTGGCGCATCGGCGAGCCGCAGCAACGCGGGGCGGCGGTGGGTGAGATCGCGACTACGCATCCCGTGCTGCGCGATGCTGGCGACTGGCATTCGGTGCGCTTCTTCCGACACCGCAAGGTCGAGGCTGGCGACAAGGACAAGGTGCTGATCGCGTATGAGGACGGCTCGCCGCTGCTGATCGAGCGCACGATCGGCGCCGGCCACCTGCTCGTACTGACGGCGCCGGTCGAACGCGAGTGGAACGATCTCGCGATCCATCCGCTGTTCGTGCACTTCATCGCCGAGGCTGCGCGCTACCTGGTGCGCGGCGATGCGTCCGCCGCAAGCACCACAGTCGGCTCGGTCGTTTTGACCGGATTGACCGCGGCCGGCGGCGGGCAGATATTCGATCCGAAGGGCGAGCGCGTGCTCGGCCTGGCGCAGACGGCGGCCGCGGATCGGCTGATTCCCGATCAGACCGGGTTTTACGAAATCCGCGGCAACGACGGCGTCCGCTGGGTCGCCGTCAACGTCGATGCGCGCGAATCGGACCTGACGCCCTTGCCCGCCACGTTCGTGGATCGCTGGCGGGCGATGCAGGTACGCAAGGCCGCACCGAGCGTCGCAGCAGCTGCGCCGACCGCCGCCGATGCGAAGCCGCAGTCGTTCGGGTCAATTGTGCTTTGGCTCGCCGCGGCGCTGCTGCTGGCCGAGCTGTTGCTGGCGAATCGCTATCTCGCGATCCGCCGGGAGACGCCCAAATGAGCGCTCGAGAGCGACTCGAAACCTATCTGCATTCGCTGCGCGCCCGCCTGCGCACACATATCTATGCGCGCGCCGCGGCGGTCGGCATCGGCGGCATTCTCGCGATCACCGCGGTGACAGTCTGGACTCTGCAACGCAGGGAGTTCTCGCCGGCGATCACGATGGCAGGACGTGTCGCGATCATCGCGCTCGTCGTCGTGGTTGTTGTCGCACTACTGTGGCGTCCGCTGCGGCGCTTGCTGCGCGACGATGGCGCGCACATCTTCGAACGGCGATTACCCGATGAGGACGGACGCATCCAGACTTACCTCGACAGCAAGCGCCGCGAGTCGCAAGGACACGCGACGCCGCTGTTGAGCTTGCTTGCGGCCGACGCCGTCACGATCGCGGAACGCACGCCGCCGGATGAGATCATGTCGTCGCGCCGCATCGCCGCGGGTGCGCTGATTGCTGGCGCTGCGGTCGTCGCGCTCGTGGCGATGCTCGTCGCCGGACCTGCGTACTGGGGTTTCGGCAGCCGTCATCTGCTGCTCGGGATGGAGTTGCCGCGCAATGCAGTGCCGGTCCGACGGGTGACTGTGACGCCCGGCAACGCTACCGTCCGTCGCAACAGCGATCTCGCGATCCACGCGACCGTGCAAGGTTTCCATCCGCGCGACGTCCAGGTGTTCGTGCGGTTTGCCGATCGGCAGGATTGGGAGCGCGCCCCGATGCAGCGCTCGGAGGAGCAGAAATCGCGCTTCGAATTCCGTCTCTACGCGGTGCGCGCGCCGCTGCAGTACTACGTCGACGCGGAAGGCACTCGCAGCGGCGAGCACAAGGTGACGGTCGTCGATCTGCCGCGTATCGAGCGCGTGCAGCTCACCTATCAGTATCCGCAGTGGACCGGTCTCGAGCCGAAGGTCGACGACACGTCGCGCGACATCCGCGCGGTCGAAGGCACGAACGTGAAGGTGGAAGTCGTCGCCGACGGGCCGCTCGATGCGCCGGCCCTCATCCTCAACGGTGAGACCGGCGAGCTGGCACAACAGGGCAAGACGAGCACCGGCGAGATCGTCGTCACCAAGCCGGGTCGCTATCAGATCGGCGCGCGGGTCGCGAACGAATTCGTCCCGCTCAGCGACGAGTACGCGATCGAGGTCGTGCCGGACGAGAAGCCGACGATCGAAATCCGCAAGCCCGGCCGCGACTGGCGCGCGACCAGCATCGAGGAAGTGCCGGTGCGCATCCACGCCGAGGACGATTTCCGGCTGCGCGACGTTACGTTGCACTACTCGGTGAACGGCGGCTCCTGGCAGACCCTCCCCGTCGGGGGTGGTGCGAAAAGCAGCGAGGGCGAGGAGATTCTCGACCTGGAGCAGCTTGGCGCGGCGCAGGAGAAGAGCCCGGACAAGCACTTGGTGCCCGGCGATCTCGTCTCGTACTACGCCGTGGCGAAGGATCGCAAGGCAGCGGTGCAGACCGACCTGTTCATGGTCCAGGTGCAGCCGTTCGAGCGGCGCTTCCTGCAGGCGCAGGGCGGCAACAGCGACGGCGGCGGGATGAGCGATGAACAGGGCGCCATCTCCGAGCGGCAGCGCGAGATTCTGCTCGCGACCTGGAACCTGCAACGCAGCGACGAGCGCACCTCGCGAACGCGCCAGCAGCTCGAAGACAGCGCCAAGATGCTTTCGGAACTGCAAGCGACACTGGCGCAGCAGGCGCGCACGTTGGCGCAACGTACCCGCGCTCGCGCGTCGCTGGAGGAAGACGAGCGGATCCGCACCTTCGTCGAAAGCCTGGAACGCGCGGCCAGCGTGATGGATCCGGCAGTCGCGCATCTCAATACCTTCAAGCTGCCGGAAGCGGTGCCGTTCGAGCAGCAGGCCTTGCAGCACCTGCTGCGCGCCGAGTCGGCGTTCCGCGAAGTGCAGGTCTCGATGCAGCAGGGCGCCGGCGACGGCTCGCAGACCGCGCGCAACTTCACCGAGATGTTCGAGCTCGAGATGGATCTCGAAAAGAGTCAGTACGAGAGCGAATCGCAGCTTTCGAGCCGCGACACGCAGAAGGAGCTCGACGACATGATCCGCAAGCTGAAGGAGCTGGCGGAGCGTCAGGAGCAGCTCGCGCAGGAGCGCGCGCAGGATCTGCGCACGCCGGAGCAGCGCTGGAAACAGGAGCAGCTGCGGCGCGAGGCGGAGGATCTGCGCCGGCGGCTGGCCGAACTGAACCGGCAGCAGCAAGCGGGCGATTCGCAGCAGGCATCGCGAGGCGGCAGTGCGAGCGGTCAGGCGCGCGAACGCGAAGAGCGTCAGCGCGAGCAGCTTTCGCAGGCGCTGGAATCGGTCAACAAGGCGCTGCAGGAGATGCAGGCCGCCAACCACGGCAACAGCAGCGGCGAGCCGCGCCAGGGTCAGCAGTCGGGCCAGGGCGAGCAGTCCGACAAGTCTGCCCAGCAAGCTTCGGAGCAGGCGAGCCGCAATCTGCGGCGCGCCTTGCAGCAGATGGATCGCCGTGAGCCGTCGCGCTTCGACGAAACGCTGGAACAGTTCGCCGATCGCAGCCAGCAAATGCTCGACCAGCAGCGCCGCATCGAGAGTCAGCTCTACGAAGCGCTCTCGCAACCGCCGCCTCCGGGCGCGAACGGCCGCGGCGGCATCGATCAGAAGCGCGCGCAGGATCTGGTGCGCTCGAAGCAGCAGATGGCGACCGATCTCACGAACCTCGAGCGCGACATGCGCAACGCGGTGCACGAGAACCGCAAGGATCATCCGCAATCCACGCAGCGGCTGAGCGACATCATCCGCGACGTCGAAGGCTCGGATCTGATGTATCGGCTCAATCGCAGCGCTGCCGAGATCTACTACGGGCGTGCGCGGGAGGCGGCGCCGCGCGAAGGGCTGACGACCGACGCACTCGACACGTTGGAGCAGGATCTGCGCGAAGCCGCGGCTCAGGCAGCGGAGGAAGGGCAGGACAAGAAGGACGACGTTACTGCAGAAGCCCTGCTTGCGCAGGTTGCGGAGTTGCGCCGCGCGTTGCAGGACGCGCAGAGTCAGAACGGTCAACAGGGCCGCCCCGATCAGCAAGGCCAGCAAAGTCAGCAGAGTCAGCGGAGCCAGCAAGGTCAACAAGGCGAGCAAGGTCAACAAGGCGAGCAAGGTCAACAAGGCGAGCAAGGTCAACAAGGCGAGCAAGGTCAACAAGGCGAGCAGGGTCAGCAAGGTCAGCAGGGCCAGCAAGGTCAAGGCCAGGGCGAGCGCGGCCGCAGCGGTGAGCAAGGTCAGCAAGGCCGCGAAGGCCAGGGAGGCGGTGAGAGTTTCGCGAACAACGGGCGTTCCGGTCAGCCGCCGCGCGGCGGGCTCTCCGCGTGGACGCCGAATGCACCGAGCGTCGCGTTCGGCGGCTTCGAGAATGGCAACGGCTCGCTGGCGCGTCAGACTGCGCGGCTCAGCGAGCGCATTCGCGACCTCGCGAACCGCATGAATCGCGGCGATCTCACTCAGCAGGAGCTGGAGCAACTGCGTCGCGCTGCCGCGCAGTTGCGGCGTCTCAGCGGCGATCCGCTCGCGTCGCAGCCTGACGTGATGATGCGATTGATCGACCAGATCGAGCTGCAGGCGTTGGCGTCGAGCGCCAAAGCGCGCGAAGCGGCCGCCGCGCGCGCCACGCTGCCGGATCCGGATTCGCCGAACTATCGTGAGGCGGTGGCCGAATACTATCGGCGACTGGGCGATCGTCCATGAGGATGCGAGTCGCGCTCGCCGCGACGATCGTCTGTTTCTCGCTCGGCGCCATCGCCTCGTCCAATCTCATCACTGGCGATGGCGGCCGCGCGGGCACGCCTGCCGACATGTCGAAGTTCAACTTCGCGCGCATCATCTACGACAGCGAAGGCGGCATGGGCGAAGCCTATTACGCGTACGACAGCCGGGTGTGGGCGCGTTGGGAAACGGATTTCCCCGAAGGCGACGACAATTTCAGCCATCGCCTCGCGCAGCTGACGCGCATCCAGGTCAGTCGGCGCGCCTCCAGCCGCATGATGACCGCGACGGACCTCGGCGATTTCCCGCTGCTGTACATGTCCGACCCCGGCTACATGGTCGCGTCGAAAGAAGAGAAGGCGGCGCTCGCGCGCTACCTGGCGAACGGCGGCTTCGTGTGGTGCGACGATTTCTGGGGCGACGCCGAGTGGCAGCAGTTTGCCGAAGTGATGCGCCAGGTGCTGCCCGGTCGCGAGTGGCGCGTGCTCACGCCCGACCATCCGATCTTCCACACGGTGTTCGATCTGAACGAGATGCCGCAGATTCCGGCGCTGCCGTTCGCGAGCCCCGGCGGCAGCACCGCCGAGCCGCCGCAGGCCCACAAATTCCCCGCCGGCTCGCTCGACGTGCCGCAGATGCGCGCCTGGCTCGACGACGACGGCCGCGTGATGGTGCTCGCCACTCACAACACCGACGTCGGCGACGGCTGGGAGCGCGAGGCCTACGGCGAGTGGTACTTCGAGACCTTCTCGACGAAGTCCTACATGATCGGCGTCAACGTCATCGTCTATGCGATGACGCACTGAACCCGCTATTGCCGCAGGATCCGGTTCTCGCGGAACGGGTCCTTGTACATCTTCCCGTCAGTGGCCGACAGCGACTGTTGCCCTGCTTTCAGCTGCGCACCGGGTGCGAAGCCGTTGGGGGACGGACACGCGCCGCTCGCGCGGAATGTTAGCGCGGCGGCGAGTCGACCCTCGGTCGGGTCGCCGAGCTCCTTGCTGAAGTCGTCAGCGACCGAGCAGCCGGAGAGCTTGATGCTGCTCGGGCCTGACTGATTCAGGGCCGCGAAGCCATCCGGATAGTTGCCATCGCCCATCGCGTTCACGCCCTGGAACTGGATCGCGAAGTACGTGGTGCCGCAATTGTCCTGCGGATAGAAGCCGTACGGCTTGCCGCAGGTCGTCGAGCCGATCTGGAACACCTGCACATTGACGCCGCGCAGGCCGTTGATGATCGACTCGCTCGCCGAGCAGGTGTTCGGCCCGGTAATCACGTAGACACGCGGCAGGTCGAGGTGCGGCAGCGGCGTGCCTGCCACCGGGTTGCCGAGATTGCCGACGTCCAGCGCCGTGCTGTGAAACAGCGAGCCTGGCAGGAGCGGCTCGCCGCTGATCGGGTCGCGTGTCGTGTTCTTGTTGTTCCAGACCAGGCGCTCGAAGATCTGTCCCGTGTCCGTCGTTCGCGTCGGCCCGGCGATCATGAACGCCAGCTCATTCGCGATGTCGAGGAAGCCGCCGCCGTTGTAACGGATGTCGAGGATCAGATCGTCCACGCCTTGCAGGCGAGTGATCGCATCCATCAGCTGCCGCTCGGCCGTTGCAATGTGATCGTTGAACACCAGGTAGCCGACCGTCTGGCCGGCAGCCGCCGGAATCTTCGCATCGAAGAGAACCGGCTTGTGAGTGATGTTGGCAGTTGTGAGCGCAACGGTGACGGTCGAGCCGCCGTCGCGGGGCTGGAAGCCGAACGTGAAGGTCTGCCCCGCGGTCGACGGGAAGAACGCCGCATTCAGCTTGTCCACACCGGCCTGCGTGTTGTCGGTGACGAAGTCCACGCCATCCACGGTCAGGACTTGCATCCCGCGAGTAAGACCGGCAGTGGCCGCGGGCGTGCCGGGCTCGACGTAGCCGATGACTGCATGGCGCGGCGGTCTGCCGTCACCCAGGATCATCAGCTCCGCGCCGTAGCCGATGGACTGACCCGACTGCGAGAGTGCGATCCACTCCTGGGTGTCGAAGGTGAAGTGGAAGCGATCCTTGTCGTTGCCCGACGGCGTGGTCTGGGGAGTCTTCAGCTGGTCGAAGTAATCGAGGATGTCGGGGATGCTGTTCGGATTCGTGTCCGGCACTTCGTTGTACCAGAGGTACAGCTCGTTGGTCCAAGACCGCAGGAACATCTTCTCATTGAACGCCGTGCACTGGTTCGCGAAGTCTGCGCGCGGCGCGAACACTCCGGGCGTGAACGTGCCGGTGCCGCCGGGATTTCCGGGGTTTAGCGGCACTCCTCTGTTACCGCCGCCGCCGCCACACGCCGCCAGTGCACACAGCGCGATGCTCGCGAGAGCGCTTCGTACAACGATGCCCATCGGGCTACTCCTGTAGGGATTCCGTGGGACAGTTGTACTACGCGCGCCCGACCGGACGCTACAGCGGGTGTCGCAGAATCCATTCAGTCCGGATTCAGGTGAACCCCGAGGGCGGCTGGAAGCCTCCAACCTGTTCGCAGACCTGTCGCGCGAAGTCGATGGTCTGCAGGTCGGTGTACGCATCGCCGATCGCCTGCAGCCCGATGGGCAGGCCCTGAGTCCCGACACCCGTCGGGAACGCCGTGGCCGGCAGGTAGCTGCAGGTCGCGAGCCCGGCCCAGAACAGCTGCTGGAAATAAGGCTGCTCGACGCCGTCGATGCTGAGTTTGCGGCCTCGATACGGGGTGTGCAGGTGCTCGAACGCGACGCACGCGGCAACGGGACACAGCACGATATCCCAGTCGCGGAAGAAGTCGCGCCACGCGAAGCGCAGCCGCGTGCGTTCCTCATCGAGCCGGATCCACTCGCGATGCGCGAGCTCGTTCTCGGGATTGATCACCGCGCTGAGCAGCTGGCGATACACGGATCCGGCGTGCGCGGCGGAAAAGGCGGGGCGAGCTGTGTCCGAGACCTTGGCGCCGAGTGCCGCGAGACGATCGGCCACCGACTGGCAGCGATCCGCGATCTCTCGCTGCACCGGCGAATTCTCGTCCGTCGGCCAGATCGCGACTCGATACTCGCGCAGCGTTCGCCGCCGCTCCAGCAGCCCGACGCGCATCGCGCGATTCAGCCGGCCCGGCCCGACGAGCAGGCGCATCGCGAGATCGAGATCTTCGGCGCTGCGCGCGAGCGGCCCCGCGACACAGAGATCGGAACCGCCGACAGCCGGCGGCTGCGACAGCCGATCGCTGCCGATGATGTCGTACGTCGGCTTGTGACCGAACACGCCGCAGAAGTGCGCGGGATTACGAATCGAGCCGCCGATGTCGCTGCCGACTTCGAGACTCGTGAGGCCCGCCGCGAGTGCAGCCGACGCCCCGCCCGAGGATCCGCCCGGCGTGCGCGTGCGATCCCACGGATTACCGGTGACGCCGTAGATGTCGTTGTACGACTGAAAATCCAGCAGCCGCGACGGCACGTTGGTCTTGCCGAAAAGCACCGCGCCGGCCGCTTCGAGCCGCTCCACGATCAGGTCGTCGCGCGTGGCGACATAACTCAGGCTGCGCTCGCCCCACGTCGTCGGCAGGCCGGCCACGTCGAATGATTCCTTGATCGTCATCGGCACGCCGTGCAGTGCACCGCACTGCAGCCCACGCGCCAGCGCGTCGTCGGCCCGCCGCGCGCTCGCGTACGCCCGTTCCCAGTCGAGAACCACGATGGCGTTGAGCGCCTGATTCAGACGCTCGACGCGCGCACGAAAATATTCGAGGCACTCGACTGCGCCGAGCTTGCGATTGCGCAGTTGCGCTGCGATGTGCAGTGCGCTCTGGAAGCACAGTGACGTCATCGAACGGGCCTCCGACCGCGGTGGACGGTGCAATATACTTCGCGCCATGCAAACGGTCTCGGCACGAGTGGAAACGATCAGCGAAGCACGCGGGCGCTGGCTGCCCACGGGCGCGTGGCTGGCCGGCCTCGTCGCCTATATCACGGCGATCCTGCTCGCCGGCGACCGCGCCGCGATCTGGATCAACGACACCGCATGGACCGTGACTTCGGCCTGTGCCGCATGGGCCTGCCTGCGGACTTCGCGCAGCGTCGAACGCCCGCGCCGGCGCGCGTGGATGCTGCTGGGCCTGGGCTGCTGCAGCTGGCTGGTCGGCCAGCTGCACTGGAACTACAGCCAGCTGATTCTCGGCGTCGGCATCCCGTTCCCGAGCATCGGCCAGATCTTCTTCAGCGCGTTTGCCCTGTTCGCGATCGCAGCGGTGCTGCAGATGCCCGAAGCGCGCGAGCGCTCGCAGTTCACCTTCAAGCATCTCGGCAACATCGGGCTGGTCACTTGCTGCCTGCTGATGACGATCGTGCTCGGCACGCTCGAGCCCGCCCTGCAAAGCCGCGTTCCGGCCTTCTACCTGGTGATCGCCGTCATTCACACATTGCTCGTGGCGGCGACGTTTCTCACCGCGCTGTATGCGCTGTGGACCTATCGCTGGAGCGCGAGCTGGATGCCGATGCTCCTGATCGTGATCGCGACCAGCGTTTACGCGATCGTCAACCTGGTCTACGCGCAGTCGCTGCTCACCAACAGCTATCTCGCGGCCGACCTGATCAACGTCAGCTGGCTCGTGATGTTCGGACTCGTAGCGGTCGCGGCGCACGAGCAGGCGTGGCTGAGCCAGCACGACCATCGCGAAGCGCCGCAGGGCATTCTCGTGCACGAGCGCTGGCTCGAAGCAGTCATTCCGGCGCTGCTCCTCATCATCATGGTGGTCGTGGCCGTGGCCAGCACCAACACGCTCAGCACGCGCGTAATCCTGTCCGCCGCAGGGGTGTTCATTTTGTTCGCGATCATTCTCGGCGTGCGCGAGGCGTGGATCCAGAACGAGTCGCAGCACCTGACGCGCAAACTGGTGACGACGAACGACCAGCTGCAATCCGCGAACGTCGAGCTGCGGCTCAGCGAAGCGCGCTACCGCGAGTTGAACACGGCGCTCGAGCAGCGGGTGAGCGAGCGCACCGTCGAGCTGAAACGCGCCTACGACGAGCTGGAAGGCTTTTCGTATGCGGTCGCACACGATCTCAAGGCGCCGCTGCGTGCGATCAACGGCTTCGCGCATCTGTTCGAGGCCGAGATGGATGGACAGCTGAGCCCGCAGGCGCGCGAGCATCTCTCACGCATCCGCAACGGCTCGCTGCGCATGGCGACGCTGATCGATGACCTGCTCGCGTACTCGCACATCGACAGGCGCGGTTTGCAGTCGAGCGTGGTGTTCCTGCCGGAGCTGGTCGACTCGGTGGTGCTGCAGTATGCGGACGAAGTGCAGCGTCGGCACATCGAACTGTCGGTGCAGGTGGAGCCGCTGCGTTTGCGCGTGGACGCGGAAGGACTACTGCTGGCGCTGCGTAATCTGTTCGAGAATGCACTGAAGTACACGCGTGAGCGCCAGCACCCGCGCATTCAGGTGCAGGCGCTGCGCAACGATCTCGGGGTCGTGCTCAGCATCGCCGACAACGGCATCGGCTTCGAGATGGAATATCACGACCACATCTTCAAGATCTTCCAGCGCCTGCATCGCGACGACCAGTATCCGGGCACCGGGATCGGCCTGGCACTGGTGCGCAAGGCGGTGGAGCGCATCGGCGGGCACGTGTGGGCGCAGAGCCGGCCCAGCGAGGGCGCGACGTTCAATATTCAGTTGCCGAAGTCTGCGATGGTGTAGCCGTGCGCGGCTGCCGCGGCGTGCGCCACGCGAGCGCGACACGCGTCGAGAACTGATAGCGGTCCAGCACCCAGACCAACATGAGGCAGCCGAGCAGCGCGAGGACTGCGCCGGTCGTGAACGCCGCAGCGTAGCCGAATGCATCTGCAATCGCTCCGCCGCAGATGTTCGCGATCATGCCGACGATGAGCACGACGCAGGCCAGCAGCGTGTAGTCAGTGCCCGCGTGCTCCGGGTCCGAGGCATCCATCATCAACGCAAACAGCGCGACTGTGGCCATCGTGCCCAGAACGCCCTCTGCGATCGTCGCGACCCACAGCAGGCCGATGCCGCCGGCACCGAGTGATGCGGCGACGTACAACGTGAACGAGCCCACTTGCCCGACGCCGCTGATGAGCACCGCAGTGCGCCGGCTCGTGCTGAACGCCAGCCACCCGCCCAGAAACGCGCCGACGATGCTCATCGAATTGCCGACCGAGCCCTTCAGCAGCGAGATCCCCGACAGGCCGAGACCCTGGTCCGTGAGGAAGGGAATCAGCAGCGTCGACAGCATCTGGTCGCCGAAGCGATAGCAGAAGATGAGCGCGGCGAGCAGCAGGATTCCCGGCGTCAGCAGACGCCGCAGCCAGCCGAGGGAAAGCTGTACGGCACTCGGCCGGATCTCACGCGCATCGCGCACGGGCTCGCGCATCAGCAGCACCGGAATGATGGTAACGGCGAGCAGGACCGCCATGGCCACGAATGCAAACGACCAGCTGGTCTGCGCCAGCAGCTGCAGCACCAGGCCGCCGCCGAACAGCATGCCGATGCGATAGGCGCCCACCTGGATGCCGTTCGCCAACCCAAGCTCGCGTGCATCGAGCATGCGGACTGCGAGGCCGTCGGTCGCGATGTCCTGGGTAGCCGCGATCAGGTTGAACAGGAACGCCGCAGCGAACAGCAGCACGTAGTTAGTCTCGAGCTGCAGTTGCGTGATCAGCGCGGCGACGGCGAGCCCCGACAGTAGCAGTGTTAGCAGCCAACTCCGCCGCGTGCCGCGGTGATCGACGAACGGCGCCCACAGGAATTTCAGCAGCCACGGCAGCATCAGTAGCGTGGCAGCAAGGCTGATCGTCGTCAGTGATTGCCCGCTTTGCCGCAGCATCGCAGGCACTACGATCGTGAAGAATCCCGACGGCAGTCCCTGCGCGAAGTAGAGCGCAATCAGCAGCGCAAACTTCTGCCCCCGGGACATTCTCAGTCGCTGACTTGCACCAGCAGCTTGCCGAAGTTGCTGCCCTTGAACAGTCCCATGAATGCCTGCGGGGCGTTCTCCAGTCCGCGCGTGATGTCCTCGCGGTACTTGATGCGGCCGGCCTGCAGCCACTGCGTCATGTCGGCGATGAATGCGGGGAAGCGGTTGTAGTAGCTGGAGATGATGAAGCCCTGCATCTTGATCTGCTTGATCAGCAGCAGACCCATCAGCTGCGAGCTGCGGTCCGGGCCCGGCGGCGGGCCGGACGCGTTGTACTGCGCGATCAGGCCACACAAAGGAACGCGTGCGTGCACGTTGAGCAGCGGCATCACGGCGTCCCACACTGCGCCGCCGACATTCTCGAAATAGACGTCGATGCCCTTAGGGCATGCGTCCTTGAGCAGCTTCGGCATGTTCGCGTCGCGATGGTCGATACAGGCGTCGAAGCCGAGCTCCTGCACGGCGTAGTCGCACTTTTCCTTGCCGCCCGCGATACCGACGGCGCGCAGTCCTTTGATCTTTGCGATCTGTCCGACCACTGAGCCCACGGCACCAGTCGCAGCAGCGACTACGAGCGTCTCGCCGGCTTTCGGCTCGCCGATGTCGAGCGTTCCGACATAGGCAGTGATGCCCGGCATGCCGAGGACGCCGAGTGCATACGAGGGCCGCGGCATGCGTGGATCGAGCTTGTTGATGCCTGCGCCGTTCGAGACCTGGTACTCCTGCCAGCCGCTGTACGACAGCACCATGTCGCCTTCTTTGAATTGCGGATTGCGCGTGGCGACGATTCGGGAAACGGTGCCGCCGACCATCACCTCGTTGAGCCCGGTCGCCGCCGCGTACGACGGCCCTTCGCTCATGCGGCTGCGCATGTACGGGTCGAGCGAGAGGAACACGGTCTGCATCAGGATCTCGCCGTCCTTGAGCGCCGGGATCGGCGCTTCCTCGAGACGGAAGTCATCGGGCGTCGGCTCTCCCTGCGGGCGCCTGGCGAGCACGATGCGGCGGTTCTTGGACGGCGTCGCGGCGAGTGCGAGCCGGGCGAGCAGTGTTGTACCCGCAGCCAGCGAGCCGGCGGCGATGAAATCTCGTCGAGTCTGCATGGCGGTCTCCCCCCCCCGAGCGCGATTGGGGTCCGATTGTAGGTCGGGCTTCAGCCCGACAACAGCGTCGGGCTGAAGCCCGACCTACAACAGCTATTGCGCCGTCCAGCCGCCGTCGATCGTGATGCACTGTCCGGTGATGTTGCGCGCTGTCGGGCTCAGCAGGAATTCGACCGTGCCGGCCAGCTCGTCGAGGCCGATGAACTGCCGCTTCGGCATCGGTCTGAGCATGATCTCTTCGATCACCTGCTCGCGCGTCAGCCGGTGGCGTGCGGCCAGCGCGTCGATCTGCGTGTCGACCAGCGGCGTCTTCACGTAGCTCGGACATACCGTGTTGATCGTGATGTCGCTGTCGTGCGTTTCCAGCGCGATCGTCTTGCTGAAGCCCACGAGCCCATGCTTCGCCGCCACGTAAGCGCTCTTGAACGGCGAAGCAACCAGCGAATGGATCGAGCCGATGTTGACGATGCGGCCGAATCCCTTGCGACGCATGATCGGCAGAGTCGCGCGCGTCAGCAACGCGGCGCCGGTGAGCATCACGGCGATCAGCTGTTGCCACCGTTCCGGCGGATAGTCCTCGAGCGGCGCGACGTACTGCAGCCCGGCGTTGTTGATCAGCACATCGGGCGGATCGTGAGCGACGCTCGCCAGCGCACGCTCGATCTGCGCCGCATCCGACACATCGAAGGCCAGCTTGCGAATCGGCCCAGCAATCTCCGGCGGCTGCAGGTCGCAGGCGATCACACGATGGCCGAGCGTCGCGAAGTGACGCGTCAGCCCGAGCCCGATCCCGCTCGCGGCGCCGGTGATGAGAATGCTGTGCACTTCAATAGCGATACGTCGCGCTCACCGACACCGTGCGCGGCGGCCCGTAGAAGCCGATCTGGCTGATGTGCGGCGTGGTGACGTTGCCGAAGTCGTAGCCGGCTACCCGGTACTCTTCGTCGAGCACGTTCTTGCCTTCGAGCGCGAAGCGCCACGCCTGATTCGCAGTCGTGAACGCGATGCCGAGGTCCAGCACGTCGTAGGCGTCCTGGTCGGTGATGCTCGCGATCGTGTTCGCGACTTTGGTCTTGCTGCGGTACTGATAGCCCAGGTGCGCGGCGAGGTCGCCACCGCCGAGCTCCCAGCGATAGGTCGCGCCGAGGAACGAGGTCCACTCTGGCGAATTGATCGGTTCGTTCAGCGAGCTCACGTCGCGGCGGCAGCCGGCCGCGGCCGGCGTGCAGCCGACGAAGAAGTCTTCGAACTTCGCGTCGAGCCAGCCGACATTGAGCACCATGGTCAGCGCCGGCACCGGCCGCCACACCGATTCCAGCTCGACGCCTTGGTTGAGCTGCTTGCCGGCGTTGAGCACCGCAGTGACGTTGGTCGGGTTGCCGTTCACGACCTGGAACTGCTGCGTCGTGATCTGCACATCCGAGTACGGCGTGTAGAACGCCGTGAGATTGAGCTGCAGCGTGTCGTCGAACCAGTTCGACTTCATGCCGATTTCGTAGTTGTCGGCAGTTTCGGAGTCATAGCCGTCGCGCGTGGCCGGGTTCGCGGTCTCGTTGCCGCGCATGTCGAAGCCGCCGCTCTTGAACCCCTCGCTGTAGCTGATGTACGTCAGCAAGTTGTCGGCGAGGCGGTAATCGAAGCCGAGACGCGGCGATACGTTGGAGAAGCTGCGACTGTTGGTGTAGTCGCTCTGCACGGCGAACAGCGCGAAGCCGGCCGGCACGTTGTTCTCGTCGAACAGCGTCTGATTTGCCGCGAGGCGGCCGATGTACTGCGCGACGAACACCGTCGCTTCCTTGTCATCCTCGTTCCAGCGCGCACCGACGTTGAGGTTCAAGCGGTCCGTCAGCTTCCACGTCGTGTCCGCATAAACTGCGATGCTTTCCGTGTCGACGCTGCCCTTCGTCAGTGAAGTGAGCGGCGGGACGTTGGCGCCGAGCGAGGCGTCGAAGGCGCCGCGAGCCGTGCCGTCGAAGTAGTACACGCCGGCCACGCCTTTGACGCGGTCGCTGGTGTAGGTGAGCTGCACTTCGCCGCTGGCCTGGTCGTCACTGTACTCGGCCGGCACCTGGAAGATGTTCGCGTTCAGCTCCTCGAAATCGATGAACTGGCGGCCGTCGCCTTCGCGATAGGCGCCGACCAGCTTGAGATCGAGCGAGTCGCTCAGGCCCTGCGTATAGGTCGCGGCGATGCCCTTGGTGATGAAGCGATCCTGATCGACGGGCATGTCGGTGCGCTGGTCGAAGCGGTCGTCGAGCGCCGGCAGCACCAGGTTGTTGAGGCGCTGGCCGCCGGCGGCGTTCGAGTTGTCCTGAATCGTGTCCGCCAGCACGCGCAGCTTCGAGCTCTCGCCCCAGAGGAACGTGGCGTTGGCGCGGGCCGCGAGCACGTCCTTGTCCGAGACGTCCTGGCCGGAATGGTTGAACGGGCGCGGCAAGCCATCGTCGACGAGCTCGCCATAGCCATCGCGCTGCAGATAAGCGACGGCAGCGCCGAGATACACGTGGTCGGCAACGACCGGCGCGGAGCCGCTGACTTTGATGTCGCGCTGGTTGTAGCTGCCGCCGGTCGCGGTGACGTTGAACTCCGGATCTTCGGTCGCGATGTCGCGCGTCACGTACTTGATCGCGCCAGCGATCGTGTTCTTGCCATAGAGCGTGCCCTGCGGGCCGCGCAGCACTTCGATGCGTTCGACGTCGTACACGTCGAGGAGCGCACCCTGCGGGCGCGCGATGTAGACGTCGTCGAGGTAAATGCCGACGCCGGGCTCGAAGCCCCACAGCGGGTCGTTCTGGCCGACGCCGCGGATATACGCGTTGATGGTGCTGGTCGTCGCACGGCCGGCATTCACCTTGATGTTCGGTGCGTACGCCGTGATGTCCTCGAGCGTGCGGACGTTCTGCTCCAGCAGCTGGTCGGAGGTGAGCGCAGTGATCGCGACCGGGACGTCCTGCAGGTTTTCGTCGCGGCGCCGTGCGGTCACGACGACCTGCTCGATCGCTCCGGCCTGGGCGCCTGCATCGGCAGCCACGGCGGGCCCGGAGACTGGTAGGCTGCAGGCCGCGGCGGCGGCGAGTGCAAGGCGGATTGCGGTCGTAGATGCATGCGTGGACATGACGGAACCCCCTGGCGCGGACCGGCTGGCGCTGCCGGCGCTTTTATTCATCAGATGATGATTAATCCGAGCTTGCCTGCCGCGCGCCCGGCTGTCAAATATTCATCAATTAGTGAAATTGGCTAGGATTGCGACGATGACCGCAGTGAAACGCCCCCGGACCGTCAAGCCCAAGGCCGGCAAGCACCGCGCGCGCCGCGGCCGGCCGCTGAAGAACCCGGCCACGCCCGACATGCGCGAGCGCATTCTCGATGCCGCCGAGGATCACTTCTCGCGCCACGGCTTCTGGGGCGTGACGATCCGCGAGGTCGCAGAGGACGCGAAAGTCGACACCGCTCTGCTGCACTACTACTTCGACACCAAGCGCGGCCTGTTCGACTCGGTGTTTGCGCGGCGCGCGGAGATCATCAATCGCGAGCGCATCGAGTCGATCGACGTGTACGAGCGCGAAGCCGGCAGCGCGATCACCGCCGAAGGCGTGATCAATGCGTTCCTGCAGCCGATCCTGGAGCGCGCGGCGCTTGGCGATCAGCGCTGGCACAACTATTTCGCGTTGATCGCACAGGTCAACAACACGCCGGCCTGGGGCGGCGAGACGATGGCGCGCACGTTCGATCTGGTGATTCATCGCCTGATCCGCGCGCTGCGCAAGGCGCTGCCGGATGCTTCCGAAGAGGACCTGTACTGGAGCTATCACTTCCTGTCCGGCGCGCTGACGCTGTCGTTGTCGCAGACCGGCCGTATCGATCGCCTGTCGAACGGGCTGTGCAAGTCGAGCGATTTCGAGTCGATCGGCCAGCGCATGGCGCCGTTCATCGCGAGCGGCTTCGAGCGCCTGTGCAAAGCGGGCTCGCGGGCATGAGCTGGTTCGTCGAGGGGTTGACCTATGTCCTCAGCACCATCGGCGCACTGCTGCCGATCGTGAATCCGCTGTCGGCGGTCGGCCTGGTGGTGAGCATCACGGCCGATCTGACCGAAGAGGAGCGCAGCGAGCAGATCCGCCGCGCCTGCATCTACATGTTCTGCATTCTGACGTCGTTCCTGATCGCCGGCGGCCTGATCATGAACTTCTTCGGGATCTCCATTCCAGGGCTGCGCATCGCCGGCGGCATGATCGTCAGCTATCTTGGCTTCCGCATGCTGTTCCCGGAGTCAGCGGCGATGTCCGGCCAGGAGCGCGCCGAGGCGCGTGCGAAGGCCGACATTTCGTTCACGCCGCTCGCGATGCCGAGCCTGTCCGGGCCGGGCTCGATCGCTGTCGTCATCGGCATGTCGACGACCGTGCAGATGAGCGACCACATCGTCTCGGGTTACGCGCTGGTCGCGATCGGAATCGCGATCACGGCGTTCATCTGTTACATCGTGCTCAGGGCGGCGACCAAGCTCGAGAAAGTGCTTGGCGCCGTCGGCATGAATGCGATGGCGCGGATCATGGGCTTCCTGCTGATCTGCATCGGGATTCAGTTCGTGATCAACGGCGTGATGGGCGTGGTGGGGCGGATGTAGGTCGGGCTTCAGCCCGACAGCGCGCGCTGTTCTTCTCTTCCTTCGCGCCTTTGCGCCTTGGCGAGAGTTATTTCCGGCTCCGAGAGATTCCGTGGCCGAGGCTACGGCCGTCTGCGGCCGTAATTTTCGACGCACAACTGCCCCTGGCCGAGACAGAAACCCTGATCTAGCAACAG
>Ga0075421_100000043_pt1 | contig 90647 bp, 81 predicted proteins | sample SoiMetdeltSBSDD5_FD_75292 | JGI IMG/M metagenome (GOLD analysis project Ga0075421, IMG submission 75292) | Bulk soil microbial communities from a Populus tree surrounding site in Tennessee, USA - Soil MetaG P. deltoides SBSDD5 | ecosystem: Environmental > Terrestrial > Soil > Tree plantation... | reverse complement strand
GACGTCACCATGGAGGAAATCTTTGCATCGTGCTGGCCGTGGATGGGACTGCAGCTCATTGCGCTCATCCTGGTCATGGTGTTTCCCGAAATCGCGCTGTGGCTGCCGCGCGTAGCGGGACGAGCGGCAGTCGCGCGCGGCGTCTCTGGCCACGCGCCGCCAAGCGCCGAGGGCTCGTGGAGGGCGCGGCGAGCGGCTCGTTGCGATGACCGCTTCGGGTCGAAGGAGGCGGGCGTCGAGCCTGGATTTCAGTTTGCCCGCTGCACGGCTGGCGGCGTCCATGAGCCGTCGGTGACCGCCGGCTTCGGCCAATAGGCGCGGACATAGAGCGAGAAATCGCCGCCCTTCGGCGCCGGCAGCCAGTTGGCACGCTGCGGGCCTGGCGGCGCATCAGCCTGGACGTAGATCGTCAGCGAGCCGTCCGGGTTGAATTGCAACGTCTTGTTCTTGGTGCCGACGGAATAGCGCTTGAGTTCGTTCGGTTCAAAGAAATGGTTCTGATTATAGAGCGTCAGCGACCAGAAGCCGTTGACCGGCGGCGTCTGGTCCTTCGGGAAGGTCACGATATAGCGGTTGGCGCCATTGAGGCGCGCGCCGCCGGCATCGAGGTCCTGATAGAAGTATTTGGTCTCGTTCGGCGAGTTGACGAAGATGTTGGATTTCGCCACCGCCGTGCGCGTGAAGTAGTCGGTGCCGAACGCGGCCTCGTTTGAGATCGTGCTCCAGTTGTGCGGAAGCTGCTGGCCGTAGTTGCGGAACTGGAACAGCGGCTTGACGAGCCTTTCGTCCGCCTCCGACGCTGCGCTGATCATGGCCGGTTTCAGGCTCGGGTTGCTCTTCAGCGCGGCGAGGACCGCCTGCACCTGCGCGTAGCGCGCCTCCTCCCCCGGGAGTGGCGGCGCGTCCGCAAGCACGGCCGGAAGCTCATCGAAGAACCTTTCCGGCACGACCCATCTCACTTCCTCTTCGCCGCCGGCCTGCGCCGGAGCTTGCGGAAGGCTGCTCCAATCCTTGCTCTTCGGCGTGCCGTCGTATTCGGACAGCGGGTACATCATGATCTGATGCAGCAGGCCCTGGATCGCACGCTTGTCCTCCGGCGTGTCGTCCTGGAAGACGCGCGGGGCGACAAAGCCGGTATTCGTCGAGGCGCGGAATACCTTGGTGATGCCCTTCGGCACTTCGCCGCGCCAGTTCGGGCCGACCAGCAGATAGAAGCCGGGTCTGGTGCCGTACATCTTGCCGAGCTGGACGAAGCTGTCGGAGCGCAGATCGACGACTTGATACACCCAGAAGCGGTCGCCGAAGTCCGGCACCTGAATAACCACCGGGGAAGCATCGAGCGCAAGCGATCCCACACCGTAGACGACGTCCTGGTTGGGGCAGGCCGCCAGGCGCTCCTCGGGATCGACGTAGTCGGTGAGCATGGCCAGCCGGTTGAGCGGTGCGGACGGAACCGGGCCGGCCCGGACGAAATCTGGCAGGTCCTTCACTGCCAGCCGCCGGTTGTAGATGTTGACCAGCGGCCAAGCCCAGAAATAGACGTCGCGCGCGACATGCTTTGCGTATTCCTCCGTGATCTTGACGCGCGTGTCGGGGCCAGCCGGCATCGCGCGGGTCCAGCTTGGTGATGGCGTGATGGATTGCGCCTGCGCTGGCGCCGCGAGACTTGCGAGAGCGAACAGAGCGCCCGCTGTGCTTGTCCAGAAGTCCAGCTGCATCGCTCACTCCCCCGGTTCGGTTCGGGAAGATGGTCGGGTCATGGGTTCTCGGTCATTTCGATGTCCGGCAGCTTCCATGTCTTGTCGAACAACGGCTTCTCGGGGCCGTAGAAGCGGAAGAGGACCTCGAACTCTCCCGTGGGATTGGTGGGAACCCAGTTCGATTCCTTGCCCGTCGGCGCCTTGGGCCCGAAGTAGACGTCGACCGAACCGTCGGCATTCTTTTGCAGTCCCGGACTCTGCGACGAGCGGCTGGCCCATTTCTGGTCGCGGATGAGGGCGTGGGTCGCGCGGTCGTAGGCCGTTGCGGACCAGTAGAGCTTGACCGGTGCGTTCGCCGGCACGGTGAGGCGATACGTGCGCGCGCCCTTGAGCTGCTGACCGCCCTTGTCCTTGATCGTCATCAGGTAAAACTGGCCTTCGCCCAGATGCTTGGGCGAGAAGAAGGCGAACGTGAAAACCAGCCCGCGGTCGTTGACCGCATAGGCCTGCGGGTCGGAAAAGCCCTCCTGTGCCTGCTTGATGTAACCCGGCAACGCCGGCAGCAGCCACCGGCTGTTGTCAAAATACGCGGGCGCGGTGGCAAAGACGTCCTCATACCGGCTTTCCAGCAGGGCTTTGGCCTCGCCGATGGCCGCGTTCAGGCTCGCCTGTGTTTTTTGGTCGGGGTCAAATGGCTTACCTCGTTCGATGCCGATCGACTTGAGCATGTCGATCATCGCCCGGTCGCGAGCGAGCCAAGGGCTCTGCTGCACGACCCTGTTGAGCGCGTGGAAGAAGCGCAGATCGTAGGGGATCGTGGCGTCATAAACGATGTCGATCGCGTCGACGAAGACGGTCGGCGGCGGGCTCGCCGCCTGCGACAGCGGGTAGACCTTGATGCGCCGGCCATAGGCCGTCGCCTTGGCCACGTCCGCGTCGCTGCCGCTTGCAAGAATGGAGCGCAGCAGCGCGTATCCCTGGTAGGTCTCAGACGGCAGGACGATGTAGCCGTCGGGCGCCTTGTCGTTATAGTCCGGCGACAGGATGAGGTATTTGCCGCCCTTGCCCTTGTCGACGCCGGCGGGCCCGACGTCCTCCAGCGGTATCTGCCAGAGGTCCATGATGGTGCCGTTGATCGACCCCTCGTCGGCCGGCGGGATCTCGATCACCACCGGCCCCACGTCCTTGGTGTCGAAGAACGGCATGAGGTAGATCGAATCCGGATTCGGTGTGAGCGTCTGGTTCTTCCAGTCGGGCAGGCGCGACCAGAAGACGATCTGGTTTGGCTTGCCCTTGGCCTTGTTGATCATCTCCTGCAGCATCAGGTCGTAGTTCACCGCAGGCATGCCCCAGATGACGGCCTCGACTGCGCGCCGCTCGATGGTGCGACGGGCGAGATCGCCTGACGAGAAGGTTTGCGCACTCGCCGATGCTCCCGCGCCGATCAACGCGAGTGCCGCAATCACGGTTCTCTTCATGGCCGACCTCCACATTCCCTTCTGCTACCAAGACAGGGCTGTCGACCGAACCCGGACCGTCGGGAGCCCAGGTCCAGCGCAGCGAGAGATTGATTTGTGGTCAACAGGATACGCGTTGCCGCCGGGGCGGCAAGTGACGGTGCCGGAAATGGCGGTAACGTTCGCGAGCCGAGCGGAAGGTTCGGTTGGGGTCCCATCGCGACACACGATCCACATCTGGCGCAGCGCGATCGCACCCGGCCTGTCGAGCCCAACCACGTGCAAGGAGTTCTTGCCGATATCAACGCCGATCACGGCGATCGTGATCCGCGGCTGCTCAGCCATGAACGTGCTCCTTGTCTTTGGCGCCCCTGGCCAGCTTCAAACGCCGGCGGGGCAGGAGCACGACCGGACCATTCCATTGGGCGACATGCCGGCGCGGGTCAATGACGCCCCAAGCCCCCTGGATCGCGATCTGTGTGGGCGCAATAATCAAGGTACCTGGTAGACACTGCGGTGCGGCTTGAACGCTGATCCGCACTGAAGAGGTTTCGCTGGATGCACCTCGTGCCCCGTTCTTCTCGAGGAGGCAATCATGGGTCGTTCATCAGACCGTCGCCAATTCTCAAAACTAGCCGGCAGCACAGCCTTGCTTGCATCGGCTGCAGGGCTTCCTGCGTTCGCCCAGGCCCAGTTCGCGACGTCGCAATACGTCGGGCAGAAGTGGACGCGCGCACGTTTCCGCCAGGGTTTTATTGGGGCGTTGCCACGGCGGCTTATCAAATTGAGGGGGCATGGAATGAGGACGGCAAAGGTCCGTCGATCTGGGACACCTTCGCGCACACGCCAGGCACGATCAAGAACGGCGACACCGGCGACGTCGCGATCGACCACTACCACCGCTACAAGGAAGACGTGCAGGTGATGAAGGACATGGGAGTGAACGCGTACCGCTTCTCCACCGCCTGGCCGCGGATCTTTCCGAACGGCACCGGACAGCCCAATCAAAAGGGGCTCGACTTCTACAGTCGCCTGGTGGACGAGCTGAAGGCGGCCGGCATCGAACCGTTCGCAACGCTCTATCACTGGGACCTGCCGCAGGCGCTTCAGGACATGGGCGGGTGGCAGTCAGCGGAGACCCCGAAAGCGTTCGGCGACTACGCCGGTTACGTTGCGAGGCGTCTGGGCGACCGGGTCAGGCACTACTTCACGATCAATGAATTCAACCAGGTGACAGTCATGGGGCACCGCGGGGTCGAACTGCACGTACAGGGCAAGCCCGTGCGCATCCATATCGCCCCTGGCCTGACACTCGAAGACGGGCCGCTCAATCAGGTGCGTCACCACACGATTCTCGCCCACGGCCTGGCGGTTCAGGCGATCCGCGCGGCGGGACGCGCGGGCACGAAGGTGGGACCGGCCGAGAACATGCCGCACGCGTTGCCGGTGATCGACTCGCCTGAACATGTCAAAGCTGCGGAGGCGGCCACCCGGGATCTGAACCGCTATTTCATGGGACCCATGTTGGAAGGCCGCTACGACGACGCCTATTTGAAATCGGCGGGGAAGGACGCGCCGAAGTTCACCGACGCGGAGATGAAGATCGTCGGCGCGCCGCTGGATTTCGTCGGCATCAATGTCTACATCCCGACGCTGCTGGTAATGGCGTCCGATCAGCCTCCCGGATATCGGGAAGTCCCGTTCAACGACTCGCACCCGAAGATGTTCTCGCGCTGGCACCGGCTCGCGCCGGAGTCCCAATATTGGTCGCCGCGCCTGCTGCATTCGATCTGGAAGCCGAAGGAGATCTACATCACCGAGAACGGGTGCGGGGCGAGCGACGTGGTCGCGGACGATGGTAACGTCTACGACTCCGATCGTCTGATGTATCTCAGAAACGGCATAATGCATCAGCAGCGGGCGGCGGCCGAGGGGATTCCTCTGAAGGGGAACTTCGTGTGGAGCGCGATGGACAATTTCGAGTGGAACGACGGCTACGGCACGCGGTTCGGAATCGTGTACGTGGACTTCAAGACGCAGAAGCGCACGCCGAAGCTCAGCGCGCAGTGGTTCCGCGAAGCGGCCCGACGCAATGCCGTGGTGTAACGCCATATGTGACCTACACCTATCCGGCACGCCGAACCCTCTTCGTCACCGGGCGTTTTCTGACCGTGGTGCCCGCGCCGGTATCAAGGCTCCCGGTCAAGGACTCCGCACTCAGCGCGCCGTCGGCGAATCTGCCGACGACGCGCAAGCCGATCGCGATCGTCACGCCGAACAACCGCACACCCAAGCCGGTGGCCGAGCTGTTCATGAACAACGCGCGCGATGGCCAAAACTCGGGGTGCAAGGACCCAGGTCTGGAGCCGAATCGGGCCAGCAACGCAACCGGCGGGTGGATCCCGTTGCAGCCCCCGGCCGGATCGACCGAGGAGGCCGGTTGATCGCCGCGATCCAAAGCCTTGCGGGCCGGAGCTTGCATTGGCTATACGGCGCTCTAGAAGCCGCCGCGGGGGGCCCGGAGCCTGCGGATTTCTGAAGCGATGCCGACGCCCGGATGCGGGCCCGGCCGGACTGCGGCCCGATAGCGACATCGATGCGGGTGCATCGCTGTCGCTGCGGTTCTTTGGATTTCGCATTTTCGACGGCGAACGGCATCGCCTTCGCCGCAAAATGCTTGGTGGGACCTCGACCTCAATGCGTGGCGCGCTCGGCGGCCCGCGCGTGCTGTTGCGACGGCTTCGCGAAGTCATGGCGGAGCCGGTCAGCCCGCAGGATCGCCTCGACAAGATCGTGGTGCTGATCGCCGCCAACATGGTGGCGGAGGTCTGCTCCGTCTACGTGCTGCGCGTGGACGGCACGCTCGAGCTCTATGCCACCGAGGGCTTGAAGCGCGAGGCCGTGCACCAGACCGTGCTGCGCTCCGACGAAGGCCTGGTCGGCCTGGTCGCGCGCGAGGCGAGCGCCGTCAACCTGTCGGAAGCCCAGACCCATCCCGCCTTCTCGTACCGGCCGGAGACCGGCGAGGAGATCTACCACGCGTTCCTCGGCGTCCCGGTCCTGCGCGCCGGCAACACGCTCGGTGTTCTGGTGGTGCAGAACCGCGCCCACCGCACCTATTCGGAGGAGGAGGTCGAGGCGCTGCAGACCACCGCCATGGTGCTGGCGGAGATGATCGCCTCGGGCGAGCTTTCGGCGCTCGCCAAGCCGGGCGCGGAGCCGGCCGTCCGCCGCCGGCTGCAGGCCACCGGGGTCGCGCTTTCCGAGGGGCTCGCGCTCGGCCATGTCGTGCTGCACGAGCCGCGCGTGGTGATCACCAACTTCATCGCCGACGACGTGCAGAAGGAAGTCAAGCGGCTCGATGCCGCGGTCGAAACCATCCGTGCCGACATCGACAGCATGCTCACGCGCGGCGACGTGGCCGATGGCGGCGAGCACCGCGACGTGCTCGAAGCCTATCGCATGTTCGCCTACGACCGCGGCTGGCTGCATCGGATGCGCGAAGCGGTGGCGACCGGCCTGACCGCCGAGGCCGCCGTCGAACGCGTGCAGTCGGACACGCGCGCCCGCATGATGCGGCAGACCGATCCGTATCTGCGCGAGCGGCTGCACGATCTCGACGATCTCGCCAACCGGCTGATGCGCCAGCTCACGGGCCAGGACCATGCGCCCAGCAAGGAACAGCTGCCGGAGAACGCCATCATCGTGGCGCGCAACATGGGCCCGGCCGCGCTGCTCGACTACGACCGCTCGCGCCTGCGCGGCCTGGTGCTGGAGGAGGGCGGCCCGACCTCGCATGTGACGATCGTGGCCCGCGCGCTCGGCATCGCGGCAGTCGGCCAGATCGACAACGCCGCCGGCCTGGTCGACCCGGGCGATCCGATCATCGTCGACGGGATATCGGGCGAGGTGCAGGTGCGCCCGCCGCCGGATATCGAGCGGGCCTATGTCGAGAAGGTGCGTTTCCGCGCGCGGCGCCAGGCGCAGTACCAGGCGCTGCGCGACAAGCCCTGCATCACGCGCGACGGCGAGGAGGTCAAGCTGCTGCTCAACGCCGGGCTGTTGGTCGACCTGCCGCATATCGAGGAGACCGGGGCCGCGGGCATCGGCCTGTTTCGTACCGAGCTGCACTTCATGGTCGCGGCCGGGTTCCCGCGCACCAGTGCCCAGTATTCGCTCTACCGCGCGGTGCTCGACGCCGCCGGCGAACGTCCGGTGACGTTCCGTACCCTCGACATCGGCGGCGACAAGGTGCTGCCCTATATGCGCGTCGTCGAGGAGGAGAACCCGGCGCTCGGCTGGCGGGCGATCCGTCTCGGGCTCGACCGGCCCGGCCTGCTGCGCAGCCAAATCCGCGCGCTGCTGCGGGCGGCGGCCGGCCGCGGGCTCAAGGTGATGTTCCCGATGATCTCCGCGGTCGACGAATTCGACCGCGCCAAGGCCCTGGTGGAGAAGGAGCTGACGCATCTGCGCCGCCACGGCCACGCGCTGCCGGAGCGGATCGAGGTCGGCGCCATGGTCGAGGTGCCGGCCCTGCTCTACCAGCTTGACGAGCTGCTCACGCGTGTCGACTTCCTGTCGGTCGGCTCCAACGATCTGGTGCAGTTCATGTTCGCGGCCGATCGCGGCAACAGCTGGGTCGCGGATCGGTTCGATCCGCTCTCGGTCCCCGTGCTGCGCGCGCTGCGCGATATCGTCGACAAGGGCCGGGCGCATGGGAAATCGGTCACCTTGTGCGGCGAGCTCGCCTCCAAGCCGCTCGGTGCGCTGGCGCTGGTCGCGCTCGGCTACCGCTCGCTGTCGGTGACGCCGTCGGCGCTCGGCCCGGTCAAGTCGCTGCTGCTCGATGTCGACGCGGCGCGCGCGGGCGCGCTCGTTCGCAAGCTGATCGATGGCCTGAGTTCCCGGGTGCCGGTGCGCGACAGCCTGGTCGCGTTCGCGGTCGCCGAAGGCCTGCAGTTCTGAGGGCTCGGCCATGCTGCAACCGGCCCGATTGGATGCGCTGATTGCCCGCCGGCAGGCGGTCGAGGCCGAGCTCGCCGGCCAGCCGGATCGCGAGACCTATGTCAAGCTGTCGCGCGAGTACGCGGAGCTCGGGCCGCTGGTGGAGAAGGTGCAGGCGCTGCGCGCCGCCGCGGCCGAGCTCGCGGATCTCGATGCCCTGGTGTCGGATCCGGCGACCGAGCCGGAGATGCGCGCGCTCGCGGCGAGCGAGAAGGAGGGCCTCGAGGCGCGGCACGCCGCGCTCGAGCAGGAAGTCCGCCTGGCCTTGATTCCCAAGGATGCCGCCGACGAACGCAACGTGATCCTCGAGATCCGCGCCGGCACCGGCGGCGACGAGGCGGCACTGTTCGCCGGCGACCTGTTCCGCATGTACGAGCGCTACGCCACGCTGCGGCGCTGGAAAGTGGAGGTGATCTCGCTCAGCGAAGGAACCATGGGCGGCTTCAAGGAGGTCGTTGCGGAAATTCGCGGCGCCGGCGCGTTCGCCCGGCTCAAGTTCGAATCCGGCGTGCATCGCGTGCAGCGCGTTCCCGACACCGAAGGGTCGGGGCGCATTCATACCTCCACCGCGACGGTCGCCGTGTTGCCGGAGGCAGAGGACGTCGACGTTGAGATCGCCGATGCCGACCTCAGGATCGATACCATGCGGGCGGGCGGCGCCGGCGGCCAGCACGTCAACAAGACCGAGTCCGCCATTCGCATCACGCATCTGCCGACCGGCATCGCGGTCGCCGTACAGGAGGAGCGTTCCCAGCACCGCAATCGCGCCAAGGCGCTCGCGCTGCTGCGCACCAAGCTCTACGACATGGAGCGCGCCAAGCGCGACAGCGAGCGTGCGGCCGAACGGCGTGGCCAGGTCGGATCGGGCGATCGCTCCGAGCGCATCCGCACCTACAACTTTCCGCAAGGCCGCGTCACCGACCACCGCATCAACCTCACGCTCTACAAGCTGGCGCAAGTGCTCGAAGGCGAGGCCTTGGGCGAGATCATCGATGCGCTCATCACCGAGCACCAGGCGGTCCTGCTGGCGGCGGAGGAGAGCGAGCCCGGATGAGCGTCCTCGATACCAGGCAGGCGCAAACGATTGCGGATGCCGGACGCGCGCTCGCGCGCAGCTTCCGGGCCGCCGGCCTCGAGCGGCCGGAGCTCGACGCGCGGCTCTTGATCGGACACGCCCTCGGCCTCGACCGTACAGCGGTCGTGGCGGCCGCGGAGCGCGCGCTGGCGCGATCCGAACGTCACCGCATCGCCGTCCTTGCCGGCCGCCGCCTCGGGCGCGAGCCGGTCGCGCGCATCGTCGGGGTCAAGGAATTCTGGGGGCTTCGATTGCGCGTGACGCCGGCTACTCTGGTTCCGCGACCCGACAGCGAAACGGTGGTCGAAGCCGCGCTTGCCGCGATCGACCAGAGCGGTCCGCGCACGCGGCGGCTCGCCATCGCCGATCTCGGGACCGGATCCGGCGCGCTGCTGCTGGCGCTGCTGAGCGAGCTGCCGAATGCGGTGGGCGTCGGCACCGACACGAGCCACGAGGCGCTGGCAACGGCGGCCGACAATGCGCGCCAGCTGTCGCTCGATCGGCGCGCCGCGTTCGTCGCTTGCGATTTCGGCGCGGCGCTCGCCGGCGGATTCGACCTCGTGGTCTCCAATCCACCCTATGTCGAGAGCGGCACGATCGCGGCCTTGGAACCCGAGGTCAGGGATCATGACCCCCGCATTGCGCTCGACGGTGGTGCCGACGGCTTGGCGGCCTTCCGCAGCATCGCCGCCGACGCTCGCCGACTGATCGCCGCGCGTGGACAGCTGATCGTCGAAATCGGCGCCGGCCAGGCCACCGCCGTTGGCCGGATTCTCGGCGCATTCGGGCTCGAAATTGCCGGCCCGATCCCCGATCTAGAAGGCATCGCGCGGGTGATTCGGGCCGCTAAGCACATTCCCGACCTTTCGCAGGGTTCGAAAAAAGCACTTGGATTATCGCCGCGGAGCGATTAGGTTGGAGATCAGAGATGACCCGATACGGGATGGACGATCGTCGACAGGCCCCGAGCACGGCTCGGTTGAGAGCCTCGGATCGAGCAAGGCGAACAATTAGGCTTTAGAGACCCGAAGCAAAGCGGTTCGCCGATTCGGGATATGGGACGCTCCATCGGTTGGCGCGCAGCGTCGCTGGATGCGGTGCGCATGACGGGGGTAGGCAAGGCCGCGGCAGTTGCCGTCGCCGAGGGTTGCTACGGTCATCGTGACAGAAAGCTCAGGTCGCGTGGGCCACATGTGTGCCGCTTTCGGCAATGCCGAGGCGGCGCCGGCAACGGCGTTGCGACCTGAATGCTGCCTGCTTCGGGAAGGCGAGAGACTCGCCGCTAAACGGAGGTCGACGAAACGGAAGCCATGAGAAACGGTCAGAACAAGCGTATGCGGGGGCGAAACAATAACCGCAGGGGCCAAAATCCGCTGACGCGGGTTTACGAATCGAACGGCCCGGACGTAAAAATCCGCGGGACGGCATCGCATGTCGCGGACAAGTACATGCAGCTCGCGCGCGACGCGCAGTCTTCGGGCGATCCGGTGGCGGCGGAAAACTACTACCAGCACGCCGAGCATTACTTCCGTTTGATTGCGGCCGCGCAGGAGCAATTCCGCCAGAACAATCCCTACTATCGCGACAACGAGCCGCGCGAACAGAATTTCGACGACAGCGAAGACGACGGCAACGAGCAGCCCGGCATGGTGGCCGGCGAAGGCGGGTTTGCGCCGCGCGAGCAGCAACAGCAGCCTTACCCTCCGCGCGAGCCGCAGCCGTACATGCCGCGCGACCAACGCCACTTCGGGGGCAGGGATCGGCAGCAGCCTCACGGCGGTCGACCGCAGCCGCAAGGCGGCGGCAATGACGAAGCCGGCGACGTCGACCGCCTGCCCGCATTCGTCACCGGATCATCGCCGCAACCGGGACAGTCACAGCCGGCAGGTTATGGGCAGAACGGGTTCGACGGTGGTTCGCCCGACCGATTCCCGCTGCATCGCCGCCGCCGCCGCCGCCATGGCGGGCCGCGCCCCGAAGGCTCGGCGCCGTCGAGCGAGGCCGGTGATCCGAACCGGGCAGGCGGCGAGTAGAGAACGCAAAATCTTCAGTGCTGTTGCATCGGCTTGGATCGGCGATAGTACCTTTGCGGGACGCCGCTGCTCGACCGCGTCGGATCGTGCGCTAGAATCTCGCCGAGCGCGCCGCACCTCCGGGTGACGGCGCAAGCACCGGCTCGAGCGCCGGCACCAGCCGGCGCTTTTCGCGCCGGGCCGGGATGGCGCGGTAGACCTGTTTCGTCGCTTCCACAATATGCACGCCGGCGAACGGCGCCGAAATCGCCGCGCCGGTGCGCTCCCATGCGCGTGCCGACCGCAGGAACCAGTTGCGCGGAATCGGTGGTACGTACAGCGCTTCGCCCCAGCCGGTCGGCGTGAACCACGTGTCGCGCAGCAGCGAGGTGATCTGCGAGCGCGAGTAGGGATGGCCGTGGCCGAAAGGCGTCGTGTCCATGCGCGCCCACAGCCCTCGCCGGTTTGGAACGACGGCCAAGAGCCGCCCGCCCGCGGCCAGCACCCGCCATACTTCGCGCAGGACGCTGGCCGGATCGTGCGCCATTTCGAGGCCGTGCACGAGCAGCACGCGGTCGACCGCGGCGTCGGCGAGTGGCAGTTCGGTTTCGTCCATCAATGCGGTCAGCGTCGGGCGCGCCGACGGCCACTTGATCACGCCTTGCGCCGCCGGCATGAAGGCGAGACAGCGCTCCGCCTCCTCGCGAAACAGGCCGAGATAGGGCGGCGCGTAACCGATCCCGAGCACGCGCGTCCCGCGCACGTCCGACCAGTTGCGCTTGATGCCGCGGCCGACGAGGCGGCGCGCCACGATGCCGAGCGGCTGTGCGTAGAAGTGGCGCAAGTCGACCACGTCAATGGACATGGCACCTGCCGCGCCGGTGCGCGGGGATCATTCGGCGCTTCGCCTCGATGGTCCCGGCCCGTGAAATGATATCATTGCCGGCTCGCCCGGCATTTGGCGTTGCAGCCCGGCATGGTAACGTCAGCGGTCTCAATCGTGGAACCTTTAGCATGCCTGGGAAAACCCACCTGTTCCCCTGTCTTGAGGACAACTATGGCGTCCTGCTGCACGACCCGTCGAGCGGGGCGACGGCCGCCATCGACGCGCCGGAGGCTGCGGCGGTCGAAGCGGCGCTGACGGCGACCGGCTGGAAGCTTACCGACATCCTGGTCACCCACCACCATAATGATCATACGGCCGGTATCCCAGAGCTGAAACGGCGGTATGGTTGCCGGGTGGTCGTGCCGCGCCGGGAGGCGGCCCGGATCGCGGACGCCGATGCCACGGTCGCGGAGGGTGATTCAGTCAGCGTCGGCCAGCTCGCCGGCCGGGTGATCGATACCCCCGGCCACACCGCCGGCCACATCTCGTACTGGTTCGAACCGGACAAGGTCGCCTTCGTCGGCGACACGCTGTTCTCGATCGGGTGCGGCCGCCTGCTCGAGGGCACGCCCGAGATGATGTGGCAGTCGCTGTCGAAGCTGCGCAAGCTGCCGGACGATACGCAGGTGTTTTGCGGCCACGAATATACCGCCGCCAACGTCGCCTTTGCGCGTTCGGTCGATCCCGACAACCGCACCCTGATCGCGCGCGCCGCGGAGGTCGCGGCGTTGCGCGCCGCCGGCAAGCCGACCATCCCGGCGACGATCGCGGCCGAGAAGGCGGCCAATCCTTTCCTGCGCGCCGACGATCCGGGCTTGGCGGCAAAGCTCGGCCTGAGCGGGCAGCCGCCGGCGAGCGTGTTCGCCAAGCTGCGCGCCGGCAAGGACACTTTCAGGGGTTGATCCGCTCTCCGCGCAGGTTGCTGCGAGACCGACGTTTCTGCCGCGACAAACCCTGCCTTTGTTGTGCGGGGAAGCGCGCGAGCGCATCCGCGCGGCTCCCGTCCGCGCAACCCTCCACTCCGTCACCACGACGGTAGGAGTGCCCCATGCCCGATCTGACCGCTGCCGAAGTCATCGCGCTGCTCGAGCTCAAGCCGCATCCGGAGGGCGGGCACTTTCGCGAGACCTTCCGCGACTGCCGTTCGGTCAACGGCGACCGGGCAGCTTCGACTGCGATCTACTATCTGCTCGCGCGCGGCGAGCGCTCGCGCTGGCATCGCGTCGACGCCGCCGAAGGCTGGCACTGGCATGCGGGCGCGCCGCTCGCCCTCGAGATCGTCGACGGCCGCGATGCAACGAGCATTCGCCTCGGCCCCGATCTGCGCGCCGGCGAACGGCCGCAGGCCGTGGTCGCGGCACAGGCCTGGCAACAGGCGGCGAGCCTCGGAGACTGGACGCTGGTGGGCTGTACGGTGGCGCCGGGCTTCACGTTCGCCGGTTTCGAGGTGGCGCCGAGCGGGTGGTCACCGCCCGTCAATGCGCCATGAACACCGGCAGCGTGGTCTTGGCCAGGATGTGGCTGGTCGCGCCGCCAAAAATCATCTGGCGCAGCCGGCTCTGGGTGTAAGCCCCCTTGATCAGGAGATCGCAACCGAGCTCGCGCGACTTCTGCAGGATCATCTCGCCGGCGCTCTTGTTGGTCGCCTCCACCGTGATGGCGTCAGCGGCGATGCCGTTGCGCCGCAGCGAGCGCGCCAGCTCCTCCCCTTCCGGCCCCGGCACCAGCGCGCCGGTCACGGTGAGCACCGTCACCTTCTGCGCCTGATGCAACAGCGGCATCGCGAACGTCGTGCAGCGCGCGGTCTCGGTGCTGCGATTCCAGGCGATCACGATGTGGTCGCCGAGCTTGCTCGGCGCCGTCGGTGGCGCGATCAGGATCGGGCGCCCGCTTTCGAACAGCGCCGCCTCGACCGCCGCCATGCTGGAGCCGGCCGGATATGAGCCTGGACGCCCGAATACGATCAGATCGAACACGCGGCCGTAGCTGCCGACGAAGGCGTCGCGCGCGGTGTCCGCCTCGGTCCAGCCGTAGGACACGCCGCCTTCGTCCTGCTGCGGCACGCCGTGCGCCCGCATGAACGTTTCGAACAGCGTGCGGGCCTCTTTGGCGAGCTCGGCATCGCGCGTCTCGGCCACCGCCCAGGCGTCGGCGACGATCAGGTCGGCCGCCACGAAGTCGCTGATCGCGGCGCGCAGCGCGAACCCCTCGATGTAGCTCCCGAACCGCTTGGCAAACAGCAGGGCGGTCTCGAGCGTCGCATTCATCAGGTCGCTTTTTTCAGTCGGAATGAGAATCGTCTTCATGCTCACCATCGCCTCCCGCTTTGGTGTTGCAGGTCCCCCGGCGCCTGCGCGCGCTCCGCATCAGTGGATAGTCGGACAGGCGCCCCGGAGGGCGCGCTCACTCGACGTCCGGCCGGCACGCCCGACGGCATCCACCTTCGACCAGGCGCGCTCAAATCCCCCCATAGGCCGCTTCTATTGGTATGAGGTTGAAGAAGGCGGCGCCACTTTGCAAGAGTTGTAAACCGCCGCCTTGCCCAAAAGTTGGCCGCTCACGGCCTGCCGGCCTGCCGGCGCAGCATGTGCTTGGCGGCCAGCAGCCCGCCGACGGTGATCAGAGCGGCGGCGAGCGCGAGCGACCCGGTCGGCGCCGCAAAGCCGGCGCCGACCAGAAACGCGGTCGACAGCACCGGCGCCAAATACGACCCGGCTCCGAGCACGCGGATGTCGCCGTGCTTGACGCCGAAATCCCAGGCGTAGAACGCAGCACCGACCGGCCCGATCCCGAGCGCCAGGACCGCCAGCCACTCGCCAATACTCGCCGGCCACACCGTGTGCTCGAACAGAAGATGAAAGACGGCCGACAGGACGGCGGTACAGAGGCAAAAGCCGACCACGGCGTCGGTCGGCACGGCGGCAAAACGGCGCGACAGCACCGAATAGATCGCCCACACGAAGGCGGCGACGAAGGCTGCCGCGAACCCCGGGATGTATTCGGCAGCGAGCGCGAAGGAGTGCCCGCCGTAAAACAGCACGACCGTTCCGGCCAGGCCCAGCAGCGCGCCGAGCACGTGGTGCAGGCGCAACCGCTCGCCCGGCAGCAGCGCCGAGAACAGCACGATCAGGAGCGGCCACAGATAGCTGATCAATCCGGCTTCCGCTGGCGGCGCGGTCTTGAGCGCGGTGAAATAGAGCGCGTGGTAGCCGAACAGGCCGCCCACCCCCAGTGCCCATACCTCCGGCGGCTGCCGCAGGGCTGCGATCGCGCCGCGCCGCAGCGGCCAGGTCGCCGCGCCCACGCCGGCACCGATCGCGAAGGTCAGCGCCGCCAATTGGAACGGAGGAAGCTTACCGGAAGCGGCGGTGAACAGCGCCAGCAGCGACCACAGCAGGATGGCCGCGAATCCGACCAGCGTTGCGGCCGCGCGTCGGCCCATGCGGGCGCGCTGCCCGCGTCAGGTCATGACTTGACCGCCGTTGGCCGACAGGGTCGAGCCGGTGATCAGGCCGGCCTCGTCGGAGGCCAGGAATACCACGCAGCGCGCGATCTCCTCCGGCTCGCCCAGGCGTCCGACCGGGATCTGCGGCAGGATGTTCTTCTCCAGCACGTCCTTAGGGACCGCCTGCACCATCTCGGTGTTGATGTAGCCCGGACAGATGGCATTGACCGTGATGCCGGCGCGCGCGCCCTCCAGCGCCAGCGCCTTGGTGAAGCCGAGATCGCCGGCCTTGGCGGCGGAGTAGTTCGATTGCCCGAATTGCCCTTTCTGGCCGTTGATCGACGACAGGTTGACGATGCGGCCGAATTTGCGCGCGCGCATGCCCTCGATCACCGGGCGGCACATGTTGAACAGCGAATTGAGATTGGTGTTGATGACCTGATTCCACTGCTCCGGCGTCATGCGGTGGAACGGCGCATCGCGCGTGATGCCGGCGTTGTTGACCAGGACTTCGACCGGGCCGAGATCGGCCTCGACCTGTTTCAAACCCTTCTCGCAGCTCTCGTACGAGGAGACGTCCCATTTGTAGACCGGGATGCCGGTCTCGGCCTTGAACTTCTCGGCTGCCGCATCGTTGCCGCCGTAGTTGGCCGCCACCTTGTATCCGGCGGCCTTCAGCGCCTTCGAGATTGCCGCACCGATCCCGCGCGTGCCGCCCGTGACCACCGCAACGCGTGCCATGATGCCTCCCTGCCGCTACCCTGCTCCAGCGCGATGACGACGGACGACAGACGACGGACGACGGATCAAGATCCCTTGTTCAGTCGGTTCTCGTCCGTCCTGCGCCCTCCGTCATCTTTCCACGCACATCGCGATGCCCATGCCGCCGCCGATGCACAGCGTCGCCAATCCCTTCTTGGAATTGCGCTTCTCCATCTCGTGCAGCAGCGTCACCAACACGCGCGCGCCGGACGCGCCGATCGGATGCCCGATGGCGATCGCGCCGCCGTTGACGTTGACCTTGGCGGGATTCCACCCGAGGTCCTTGTTGACCGCACAGGCCTGTGCCGCGAAGGCTTCGTTGGCCTCGACCAGGTCGAGATCGTCGATCGACCAGCCGGCCTTCTTGAGCGCCGCGCGCGAGGCCGGGATCGGACCGGTGCCCATGATCGCCGGATCGACGCCGGCATGCGCCCACGACACGATGCGGGCGAGCACCTTCTTGCCAGCCTTGGCGGCATCGCTTGCCTTCATCAGCACGAGGGCGGCGGCGCCGTCATTGATGCCGGAGGCGTTGGCGGCCGTGACCGAGCCGTCCTTGGAGAAGGCTGGCCGCAGCTTGGCGATCGAGTCGAGCGTGACGCCGTGCTTGGGATACTCGTCGGTGTCGACGACGATGTCGCCCTTGCGCGATTTGATCGTCACCGGCGCGATCTCGTCCTTGAACTTGCCGGCCTTCTGGGCGGCTTCGGCCTTGTTCTGCGAGCCGACCGCGAACTCGTCCTGCTGGGCGCGCGTGATCTGATACTTCTGCGCGACGTTCTCGGCGGTGGTACCCATGTGGTAGCCATTGAAGGCATCCCACAGGCCATCCTTGATCATGGTATCGATGAACTCGACGTTGCCCATCTTGGTGCCGTTGCGCAGGTGCGCGACGTGCGGCGCCATGCTCATCGATTCCTGGCCGCCGGCCACCACGATATCGGAGTCGCCGTTGAGGATCGCCTGGTAGCCGAGCGCGACCGCGCGCAGGCCGGAGCCGCACAGCTGGTTGACGCCCCAGGCCGGCGACTCGACCGGGATGCCGGCGCCGATCGAGGCCTGACGCGCCGGGTTCTGGCCCTGGCCCGCAGTCAGGATCTGGCCCATGATCACCTCCGACACGGCGCCGGGCTCGACCCCCGCGCGCTTGAGGGCCTCCTGGATCGCGACCTTGCCGAGGTCATGCGCCGGCAGACTTGCCAGCGCGCCGTTGAATGCGCCGACGGGGGTCCGCACCGCCCCGACGATGACGATGTCGTCTTTCATCTCACTGCTCCTCTGTCACGGGCGGGAACGATAGCGCGGCAGGGTTAGCGTTGTTCGAGCCGCCGCTTTGCAAGGCCGCCTTTGTCCTTAAGGTGATGGGCACTTCGATACAGGTTCCCGCCACCCACCTCAATAGACAGGAAGTAGGGCTTCATGCGTGGAAATGCCACCACCGGCCGAAAGCCGTGCCGCCGCCGCACTGGCCGCACAAAGCCTTGGCGGGCCGCGATGAATATGCGTAACTTGGGCGTGGCCCCGATCCGCGCATCCGCGGGCCTGAAAACCGATCGCCGACCGCCATGGCCCAGCCGCACGACCCGGTCACCATCAAGCGGTACGACCAACGCCGCCTTTACCATTGCGGGATCGGCCGATATGTCACGTTGGCGGAGCTCGCCGCCATGGTGGAGGATGAACAGGATTTCGTCGTCCAGGATGCCAAGACCGGCGATGACATCACCCGTTCGGTGCTCATGAAGATCATCCGCGAGCAGGCCAGCCATGGCTAAATCCAACGAGCCGGTCACGATCAAGAAGTACGCCAACCGGCGGCTCTACAACACCGGCACCAGCACCTACGTCACGCTCGAGGATCTCGCCGCGATGGTGAAGGGGGGCGAGGACTTCGTGGTCTATGACGCCAAGACCCAGGAGGACATCACCCGCTCGGTCCTGACGCAGATCATCTTCGAGCAGGAGAACAAGGAGGGCGGCCAGAACCTCCTGCCGGTGAATTTCCTGCGGCAATTGATCCGGTTCTATGGCGACGCCATGCAGATCATGGTCCCGCGCTATCTCGAAGTGTCGATGGAATCGCTCACGCGCGAGCAGGAGAAGTTCCGCCAGCAGCTGACACAGACGTTCGGCATGGGCACGTTCGGCATGCTCGAGGAGCACGCGCGCCGCAATATGGAGATGTTCGAGCGCGCCTTCGCGATGTTCGCTCCGTTCGCGCGCCGCGAGAATCAGGCCGGCGAGGAAGACAAGGGAGCGCGCGGGTCGGGCGAGCTCGACGATCTCAAGCGCCAGCTCGCCGAAATGCAGAAGCGGCTCGACAAGCTGACCGACGGCGAGAAGTAGCGCGCCGTCACGGCGCGCCGGTGCAGGCGCGTTGGCGCCGCCCGGACCCCACGGCGGCCCGGTCGAGGCGCGTCCGACCGGTGCCTCCGGAGGAAGTCGCGGCCTCGGTCGTGCAGCATGGCCGCCGCCTCCTCGTCCGGCACCCATTCGGCGACGGTTATGAGGCCGAGCGGCCGCGCCATTGCGCGGCATCGCCCAGATTGCAGGCGCGGCCGGCGCAGCTTCAGTAGCCGAGCGCGCAGCCGTCCTTGCGGTGATCGGAGCCTCCGAGCAGAACGCCGCGCTCCCAGTCGATCCGGATTATCTGGCCGCCGCCCCAGGGCGACGGCTGCGGCGCCACGGTGTGGCCGCGCGCCTTGAGGCCCTCGACCGTCGCGGCCGGCATGCCGCGCTCCACCAGGGTGTTCTCGCCTTCGAAGAAGGCGCGCGGCACGTCGATCGCGGCCTGTGCGTCCATCCCAAAGTCGATCATGTTGAGGACGACCTGGACGTGGCCCATGGGCTGGTAGTGCGCGCCCATGACGCCGAACGACAGCTCGCAGCGCCCGTCCCGCATCGCGAGCGCCGGGATGATCGTGTGCATCGGGCGCTTGCGTGGTCCGATCGCGTTTGGATGCCCCGGTTCGACCACGAAGCAGGCGCCCCGGCTGTGCAGCATGATGCCGGTGTCCTCGGTGCAGACCGCGGAGCCGAACGGGTGGTAGAGCGAGTTGATCAGCGAGACCGCCATGCGGTCGCGATCGACCACGGTGAGATAGACCGTGTCGCTGCCGGGGGTCGGCGCCACCGGCATCCTCGTGCGGCGGGCCGGATCGATGCGCGCGGCGAGCTTGGCGGCGAACGCCCGGTCGAGCAGCGACGCCGTGGGCGTGCGCATGTGCGCCGGATCGGCAATGTGCGCGTCGCGCAGCGCGTAGGCGAGACGCGCGGCCTCGAGCGCCAGGTGGAAGCGCTCGGCGCCGATCGGATCAAGCGCGCCGATGTCGAAATGCGCGAGGATGTTGAGCATGACCAACGCGGTCAGCCCCTGCCCGTTGGGCGGCAGCTCGACCACGTCGAGCCCGCGATAGTTGGTCGAGATCGGCTCCGCTTGCTCGCCGGCATGAGCGCCGAGGTCTTCGCCGGCCAGGGAGCCGCCACGGGCGCTGACCGTCGCGGCGATGTCGCGGGCGACGGGGCCTTGGTAGAAGCCGCGCGCGCCTTGCGCGGCAATCGCCTTGAGGGTGGCGGCAAGCGCGGGCAGCCGCACGACGTCGCCGGTGCCGGGCGCCGCGCCTGCGACCAGGTAGTGTCGCGCCGCGCCGGCATCGCGGCGAAGCCGCGGCGCCGCGTTCGCCCAATCGTAGGCGACACGCGGCGCGACCGGGAATCCTTCCTCGGCATAGCGGATGGCGGGCGCAAGCGCGCGGTCGAGACCGAAGCGTCCGTGTGCCGTCAGGATCGCGGCCCATGCCTCGACCGCACCGGGCGTGGTCACGGAATGAATGGAATCGGCGCCGATCGTTCGGACGCCCGACGCGATCAGGTGCTCGATCCGCGCCGCGGCGGCGCTACGCCCCGAGCCGTTGTATCCCCACAGCGGCGCGTTCGGGCGCGACACCAGGCAGAAGCAGTCGCCGCCGATACCGGTCATGGCGGGCTCGACGACGCACTGGACGGCGACCGCCGCGACCGCGGCATCGGCGGCGGTGCCGCCGGCCCGCAACGCCTCGATGGCCGCCAACGTGGCGAGCGGATGCGAGGTCGCCGCCATGCCCTCGGTGGCGATGACCGGCGAGCGCCCCGGCAGATGAAAGTCGCGCGTCATTTCACGCTTTCGGCGCTCGTGCAGGGAAGCGGGTGAAGGGCTGTGCAACGGACGTTCAGAGCGCAGTCTCGCGCTCGATGGAGTAGTCCCGCCGCGCCGTCCGGATCGACACCGTATAGCCGCCGATTACGTCGACCAGACAGATCAGGACGAGCAGCGCGAACGGCGATGTCGCCGCCTGTTTGACCAGCAGGAATTCGATCAGCGCGCCGACGAACACCAGGGTCGAGAGCATATGGTCGACGATGCTGCGCGTGGTGGTTCGCGTTGCCTTGACGGTCTCCAGGAACAGCATGAAGATCGCGACCGCGAGCAACGCGTCGCTGAACGTGATCTTCCACTCACCCTCCGAGACCATCCGCACGGTGAAGATGACCGTGTTCCAGTCGACCGGAATGAGGAAAGTCAGGATGTTGTAGATCGCGAGCGGAATGAGCAGCAGCGGAAATCCGAGCAGCACGGCTCAAGCCTCCTCATGCCTGAAAGCAATCGGCCAGTCGGCGGGACATACGGCGGGCGAGCCGCTCGCGCACCCCCAGGATAGTGTACCGCTCCGCCTGCCGGCACTCCAGACGCTCAAACGACAGGGCGGCGCTCCGTTGTTGATGCCGGATCTCACCGGCTGCACCGATGACAAGGTTCTGAGAGAATGCCGAGTGCCCAAGCGAAAGGCCGCGCGGCGCCTCGGGATCTTGCCCCCCGCGGTCAGGCCTCGGTCTTCTTCTTGAGCACCTGCCGCCCCTTGTACATCCCGGTCTTGAGGTCGATGTGGTGCGGCCGGCGCAGCTCGCCGGAATCCTTGTCCTCGACGTAGCTCGGCCGCTTCAGCGCGTCGGCCGAGCGTCGCATGCCGCGTCTCGACGGCGACGTTTTTCGTTTCGGAACGGCCATAGGTTCGATCTCCTGGGGTAACAGTCGTTGAGCGTCAGGCGACGCGTCGTCGGCGCGCGCTTATAGAGGAACGAAGTTTGGAATGCTACCCCGGCAACCCGCCGTGCTGGCCCCGCATGGATCGCTTCCGGCTGCGCTCCTCGGCACTGTCGGGCCACTCTACGACCGGCCCAGCACACAATGCGCCAGCGCGCGCGACGCGCGGGCGCGTGCCTCGTAGATCCCGGCGAGCCGGCGCACGCTCGGGCCGGGGTGGCGCGCGCTGCGCTTCGCCGGATTGGGCAGGACCGCCGCCATCAGGGCTGCCTCCCGCGCCGACAATGCACGCGCGGGCTTGCCGAATGCATAGCGGGCGCCCGCCTCCACCCCGAACTCGCCGTTCGGACCCCACTCGGCGATGCTGAGGTAGATTTCCATCACCCGCTGTTTGGGCATGATCAAGTCGATCCAGTGCGCCAGCGGAAGCTCCAAAGCCTTGCGGACAAAGCTGCGGCCCTGCCACAGGAACAGGTTCTTGGCGACCTGCTGGGTGATGGTCGAGCCGCCGCGCGCGTCCGAAAGATCCTCGGCATCCTCGATCGCCTCACGCACCTGCCGCCAGTCGACGCCGGAATGGGCGCAGAAGCGGGCGTCCTCCGCAACGATCACCGTGACCGGCAAGACCGGCGCCATCGCCGCCAGCGGGACGTAGCTCCGCTCGACCCGGGCGCCGGTGATCCAGCGCCAGATCATGGGCGTCGACACCGGCTTCACCACCAGATAGAGGGGCGTAAGCGCATAGGGCAGCAGCAAAATCGCCGCCATCAGCAGCACCGCTCCACGCAGCAGCCGCCGGGCCGGGCGGGGTCCCGAGCGGGAGGCTGCCGGCAAACTCATGGCCGCTCCATAAAGCGCATCTGCGGCGGCGATGGGGTCGTCAACCATGATGGCGCGTTCTTGACGGCCCGCGCTTGCGTAGGGCATCGGACGGGCCCAGCATCCGAAGCCCGCATGACCAAGCAGAATCCCAACGCCCCTTTGAACGCACGGCTTTCGGCGGTGGCCGAGGAGATCGAGGCGCTGCTCGATTCTTTGCTCGCCGCACAGCCGGTCGCCGGCGAAATCGCGCGCCCGGCGCGGCTGCTCGAAGCCATGCGCTATGGCTCACTGGGCGGCGGCAAGCGGCTGCGGCCGTTCCTGGTGGTCGAAGCGGCCGCCCTGTTCGACGTCGCGCGCCAGCACGCGCTGATGGCGGGTGCGGCGCTCGAATGCGTGCACTGCTATTCGCTGGTGCACGACGACCTGCCCGCGATGGACGACGACGCCCTGCGCCGCGGCCGGCCGACGGTCCACAAGGCGTTCGACGACGCCACTGCCATTCTGGTTGGCGACGGCCTGCTGACGCTGGCCTTCGACATCCTGGCCCGCCCTGAAGCGCATCCGGACGCCGCCGTGCGCGGCACGCTGGTTCTGGCGCTGGCGCGCGCGGCGGGGCTCGGCGGCATGGTGGGCGGCCAGATGCTCGACCTTGCGGCCGAGGGCCGCTTCGGCGGCAAGGCGGCCCTCGCGGAGGACGAAATCCGGACCCTGCAGGCCATGAAGACCGGCGCGCTGCTGCGCTTTGCGTGCACCGCGGGGGCCATTCTCGGACAGGCGGCCGCGCCGGATCACGATGCGTTGGAACGTTATGGCCGCGCGCTCGGCGAGGCATTCCAGATCGCCGACGACCTGCTCGACGTCGAAGGCGACGCCACGACGGTCGGCAAGGCGACCGGCAAGGATGCCGCCGCCGGCAAGGCGACCTTCGTCAGCGCACTCGGGATTGCCGGCGCCCGGACGCGGCTGAAGGCGCTGGTCGGCGAGGCCGAGCAGGCCCTTGCGCCGTTCGGCGCCCGCGCCAGCACCTTGCGCGCAACCGCGCATTTCGTCGCCGAACGCCGGACCTGAAGGTCGCCGCCCGCGGCAAGGCGTGGAAGCCACGGGCTCCAGCGCGGCTGCCCGCGAATCCCGGTCTCCGCCGGCCTGCAAAAAGGCCGGTGCAGGGTTTTGGCAGCTCGGGTGTTCAAAGCCTGATGAGTTCGGCGCCCTTCCCGGCGCTGCCTTCCACAGGTGCCGAGTTGAGACCCTTCACGCGCGCAAACCACGTCCTGTACCATCGCGGGATTACGGCCAGCCCCGTCGCGTTCTCCGATGGCGCTCGCTCCCGATCGCTGTCAGACCTTCCAAATTGCGCGGCGCCAAGCGGCCACGGTGGAGCGGGGCAGCGCGCGAACCGGAACCATCCCGCATGCAGGCGCCGAGCGACGAGGACCTCATGCTCAGGGTCGCGCGCGGCGACCAGGCGGCCTTCCGCCTGCTGGCGCAGCGCTATACCGGGCGCGCGGTCCGTCTCGCCCGCCGCACGACCGGGAGCGACGCCGATGCCGAGGAGATCGTGCAGGAGGCGCTGCTGCGGGTCTGGACCAACGCGCCGCGCTGGCGCCCCACGGCGGCGTTTCGCACCTGGTTCTATCGCGTGGTGTTCAATCTTTCGCTCAACCGGCGGCGCCGCCCGCCGTTCCTGGGGCTCGAACGGGCCGGCGACCCAGCCGATCCGGCAGTCGATCCAAGCAAGCAGCTGGAGCGCGACGAGCTCGATCGGCACGTGGCGTCCGCCATCGCCGCGCTGCCGGCGCAGCAGCGAGCAGCGGTCACCCTCACCTATGCGGAGGGGCTCAGCAACGCCGAAACCGCCGCCGTCATCGGTACCTCGGTTTCGGCCGTGGAGACCTTGCTGGTGCGGGCGAGGCGCAGCCTGCGAGCCAAGCTTGCACCGATGCTGGACGACGGCGCTTAGCCTCCGGTCGGGACCACCACCAGCCAACCTTGCGGGCGACAAAACGACGAGGAGCGCTCGAGCATGAATGACGCCGAACGCCGGCTCGATGAGCTGATTGCGCGGGAGCTGCGCCGGCAGCCGCAGCAATCGGGTGACGACGAGGTCGCAGCCCGCATTCTTGCCCGGCTCGAGGTGCGGCCGCTGCCGCAGCAGCACCGTTCACTTCTCTCGCAGTGGTGGCCGGCCGCGCTGCTGGACGTCGATCTGACGCCGGCATGGCCGCGGGTGGCGGCACTGGCTTGTGCCGGCATCTTAGGAATCGCGCTCGGGCTGTTCGGCGCAGATATCGCCGCCTTGCAGCAGAGCGGGGCGGCCGCGGCTTCGGGCGCCGCCGCTGAGACCGATCTTGCGGCGCTGTTCTTCGATCCCGAGCCCGTCACCGGAGTACGACCATGATGTCGGCGTTGTCACCAGCCGTCACGGACGATCGCGGCACGCGCCTGCTGCTCATGTGCTCGCTTGCGCTGAACGTGTTCTTCGTCGGCGCGGCGGGTGCGCTTGCGGCCCGGCATTATCTCGCCCCGCCGGCACCGCCGGCGGTGGTCGACCGCAGCGTTGCGGGCCGCATCGAGCGGCTGGCCGCAACATTGCCGGCCGGCGATGCCGACATTCTGCGCGCCGAGTTCCGCGACCGCCTGGCTTCCGTGGAAGCAGTCCAGGGCACCTACCGGCAAGCACAGGACCGCATCCGAAAAGCCTTGCGCGCGGAGCCGTTCGAGGCCGAGCCGCTGAGCGAGGCGATGGCCGGCACGCGCGCGGCGCGACAGGACTTTGATCGAGCGCTGCAGGAGGTGATCGCCGCGGCTGCCGCGCGAATGTCGCCCGCCGGTCGCGACAAGCTCGCCGACTGGCCGCCGCGTCCCCGCAGCGGCGGCGAGCCGGGCCGCTAGGATCGACGACCCCATGCTGTACAGACCTCAGTCTTCGCTCAGCGAGCAGGTGGTTGCGCCGGAGCAGATCCGCTCCGGCCGATCGTGGCGCGGCCGGCTCGTGTCCGTGTTGATTGGCTGCCTCATCGTCGCCGGCGCGGTCGTGTGGATCGCAGGACCGTGGCAGCCGCAGCCGCGGCAGCAGCAAGGCGGCCGCTTCCGTGGCGGCGAAGGCCCGGTTCCGGTCGTGGCGGCAGTCGCCAAGCTGGCCGACGTTCCGGTCTACCTGGACGGCGTCGGCACCACACGCGCGCTCAACACCGTGACGGTGCGGCCGCAGGTCGACGGCAAGCTCATCAAAGTGTCGTTCAAGGAGGGCCAAGACGTCGAACGCGGCGACGTGCTGGCGGAGATCGATCCCGTCACCTACCAGGCGCAGCTCGATCAGGCGAAGGCAAGAAAAGCGCAGGACGAGGCGCAGCTCGAGAATGCCCGGCGCGATCTCGACCGTTACAACCGCATGTCCGCCAATACCGTGGCCGAGAAGCAGGTCGACACCCAGCGCGCCCAGGTGGCGCAGCTCGAAGCGCAGGTGCGGCTCGATCAGGCCGCCATCGACAACGCGCAGGCCTATCTCAATTACACCAAGATCGTGGCCCCGATCTCCGGGCGCACCGGGATCCGGCAGGTCGACGAAGGCAACATCGTGCGCGGTGGCGACGGCGGCGGCGGCGCCATCGTCGTCATCACGCAGATCAAGCCGATCTCGGTGTTCTTCAGCCTGCCGCAGCAGCAACTGCGCCGCGTCCAAAGCGCGCTCGCGCGCGGTCCGCTGATCGTCGAGGCGCTCGGCAGCGATAACAAGACCGTGGTCGATCGCGGCGTTCTGCAAGTCGTGGACAACCAGGTCGACCAGGCTACCGGCACCGTGAAGATGAAGGCGGAATTTCCCAACCCCGAGCTGCAGCTGTGGCCTGGCCAGTTCATCAATGTGCGGCTGCTGGTGGAGACGTTGAGCCAAGTGGTCGTGGTGCCGACGGCGGCGGTGCAGCGCGGCCCGAACGGCGCGTTCGTCTATGCGGTCAAGGGCGACGACAGCGTCGGCGTACGGACGGTTACCGTGACGCAGCAGGACGACGCGCAGTCGGTCGTGGCGAGCGGGTTGCAGGCGGGCGAGCGCATCGTCACCAGCGGCTTCGTGCGCCTCACCGACGGCGCCAAAGTCGCGGTCGGCGGCGGCGGCGGCGGCGACAGCCAGCCGGCTCCCGCGCGGGAGCGGCCGCGGGCGCCCGGCGGCGAAAGGCAGCGCGAAGGCGCGCCGGCGGCGGAAGGCGGCGGCCGCGAGGGCGGCCGCGACGGGACCCGCCGACGCCAGCGCTCCGATGCCGCGCCGAGTGTCACGCAATGAGCGTTTCCGCTCCCTTCATCCACCGGCCCATCGCCACCTCGCTGCTCGGCGTCGCGGTCCTGCTTTCCGGCGCGCTCGGGTATTGGTGGCTACCGGTATCGGCCCTGCCGCAGGTCGACTTTCCGAGCATTCAGGTCACGACCCAGCTGCCAGGCGGGAGCCCTGACACCATCGCCTCGCTGGTCACCGCACCGCTCGAACGACAGTTCGGCCAGGTGCCGGCGCTCGCCACCATGACATCGTCGAGCTCGTACGGCGTGAGCCAGATCACGCTGCAGTTCGATCTCAATCGCGACATCGACGGCGCGGCGCAGGACGTGCAAGCCGCGATCAACGCCGCCGCGTCGACCTTGCCGCGCAACCTGCCCTATCCGCCCACCTACTCGAAAGTGAATCCGGCGGATGCGCCGATCGTCACGCTCGCCCTGACGTCGCCAACCATCGCGTTGCGCGAGATGAGCGACCTCGCCGACACCATGATCGCGCAGCGCCTGAGCCAGATCACCGGCGTCGGCCACGTCTCGGTGCAGGGCGGCATCCGACCGGCGATCCGCATCCAGGCGGATCTCGCGCGGCTCGCGGCCTACGGGCTCGGAATGGAGGATCTGCGCACCGCGATCGTCAACGCCAACGTCTCCGGGCCGAAGGGCGCGCTCGACGGCTCGCAGCAATCCTACACCATCGCCGCCAACGATCAGATTGCCACCGCGGAGGCCTACAGGGCGGTCACCATCGCGTATCGCAACAGCGCGCCGGTGCAGCTCGGCGACGTCGCCGTCATCGTCGATGGGTTGGAGAACACCAAGGTCGGCGGCTGGTACAACGACATGCCGGCGGCGATCGTGGACGTTCAGCGCCAGCCCGGCGCCAACGTGATCGAAACGGTGCGGCGCGTGCTCGACGAGCTGCCGCGCCTGCAGCGTGCGATGCCGGTCGACGTCAAGCTCACGGTCGTGCACGACCGCACCCACACGATCCGCGCTTCGGTGCGCGACGTGCAGTTCACCTTGGTGCTGGCGGTCGCCCTGGTCGTGCTGGTCGTGCTCATCTTCCTGCGCACGATCCGGGCCACGATCATCGCCGGCGTCGCGCTGCCGCTGTCGTTGATCGCGACGTTCGCGGTCATGTGGCTCTGCGGCTTCAGCCTCGACAACCTGTCGCTGATGGCGCTCACGATCGGTACCGGCTTCGTGGTCGATGACGCCATCGTCATGATCGAAAACATCGTGCGTCATATGGAGGAGGGCGAGCGGCCCGTGCAAGCCGCGCTGCGTGGCGCGCGCGAGATCGGGTTTACGGTGATCTCGCTCACGGTCTCGCTGATCGCGGTGTTCATTCCGCTGCTGTTCATGACCGGGCTCGTCGGCCGCATGTTCCGCGAGTTCGCGTTGACGCTGACGATCGCGGTCATCACCTCGGCGGTCGTCTCGCTGACGCTCACGCCGATGATGTGCAGCCGGCTGCTGCGGCACGTCGACGACAGCAAGCCCAACGCGCTGGCGCGCGCGTTCAACGGCCTGGTCGACCGGTCGGTGGAAGCGTATCGGCGCAGCTTGGGATGGGTGTTGCGGCACCAGACGTTGACGCTGCTCACCACCGTGGCGACGCTGATCGCGACGGTCTGGCTCTACATCGTGGCGCCGAAAGGATTCCTGCCGGTGCAGGACACCGGATTGATCACGGCGGTCAGCGAGGCGGGCGCCACCGTCTCGTTCGCGGAAATGCAACGGCTGCAGGCCGAAGCGGTCACCGCCATCCGCCGGGACGGCAACGTGACCGGCGTCACCTCCGTGGTCGGCGTGAGCCCGTTCAACCCGACGCCGAACGCCGGCCGCCTGGCGATCACGCTCAAGCCGCGCGACGACCGCACGGCGTCGGCCGCCGACATCGTCGAGCAGCTGAAGGAGCTGGTGGCGCCGATCGCGGGACTGGCGATCTACTTCCAGCCGGTGCAGGACGTCCAGATCAGCACCCGGTCGAGCCGCGCCCAATATCAGTACACCCTCTCCGGAACCGATGAGCGCGAGGTGGTGTCATGGTCGGAGAAGCTCGTCGACGAGCTGCGCCGCGCGCCCGCTCTGCGCGATGTGTCCTCGGAGGCGCAGGAAGGCGGCCTGCGCGTCCAGGTGGATGTCGACCGCGAGACGGCCGGGCGCCTCGGCGTTTCCATGCAGGCCATCAACGACACGCTGTACGATGCATTCGGACAGCGGCAGATCTCGACCATCTACGGCCAGGCCAACCAGTACCGGGTGATTCTCGAGGCGATGCCGGAATATCAGCAAAATCCGGCGGATGCGATCTCCAAGCTGTACGTGCCCGCCAACATCACGGTCCGGCCGCTTTCGACCGCGAGCGCGATGACCACCGTGACGCAGAGCGCGTTCGTGCCGGGGAGCGCCACCGCGCAAGTGCCCCTGAGCGCCGTCGCGCAGATAGCACGCACGACCGCGCCGCTCGCCCTCATGCATCAGGAGCAGTTCCCGGCGGTAACGCTCAGCTTCAATCTGTCGCCTGGCGCTTCGCTCAGCGATGCGGTCGCCGCCATCGCCGCCGCCGAGCAGACGATCGGGATGCCGTCGTCGCTGGTCGGCAGCTACTCCGGTGACGCCGCGGAGTTCGCCAAGTCGCTCGCCGGTCAGCCGTGGCTCATCCTGGCCGCGGCGATCACGATCTACATCGTGCTGGGCGTGCTGTACGAAAGCTTCATTCACCCGTTCACGATCCTCACGACGCTGCCGTCGGCCGGCGTCGGCGCCCTGCTGGCGCTGATGATCTGCGGCCAGGACCTCTCGGTGATCGCGCTGATCGGGATCGTGCTGCTGATGGGCATCGTGAAGAAGAACGCCATCATGATGATCGACTTCGCGCTGGAAGCCGAGCGCCGCGAGGGGCTGTCGCCGCGCGACGCGATCGTGCGCGCCTCGCTGCTGCGCTTCCGCCCGATCATGATGACCACCCTGGCGGCGCTGTTCGGCGCGTTGCCGCTGGCGCTCGAAAGCGGCACCGGGTCGGAGCTGCGCTTTCCGCTCGGTGTCACCATCATCGGCGGCCTGCTGCTGAGCCAGCTGCTCACCCTCTACACGACGCCGGTGATCTATCTGGCGATGGAGCGGCTGAAGCTGCGCCTCACCGGTCGGCCGTCGGTGCGCCGCGCCGCCCGATCGCAGCTGCAATTGCCGCTCCCCGGGAGCGCGGCGGAGTAAGGCGATGAATTTCGCCCGCCCCTTCATCCTGCGGCCGGTCGCAACCACGTTGCTCGCCATCGGCCTGTTTCTGGTCGGCCTCGTCGCCTATCGGTTCCTGCCGGTGGCGAGCCTGCCCAGTTTCGAGTATCCGACCATCCGGGTGTTCGCCAGCCGGCCGGGCGCCGATCCGACCACGATGGCGGCGACCGTGGCGGCGCCGCTCGAGCGCCGGCTCGGCGAGATCGCCGGGGTGACCGAGCTCACCTCCACGAGCTCGCTTGGCTCCACCAGCATCGCGGTGCAGTTCGAGCTCGGCCGCGGCGTCGACCGCGCCGCGCGCGACGTGCAAGCAGCGCTCAATGCGGCGCTGAGCGACCTTCCGGGCGATCTGCCGACGATGCCGAGCTTCCGCAAATCGAACCCGGCCGCCTCGCCGATCCTGATCATTGCGCTCACGTCCAAGACGCTTTCGCCGAGCGCGGTCTACGACGTGGCCGATACCGTGGTGGCGCAGCGGGTGGCGCAGGTGAACGGCGTTGCCGATGTGAGCGTTAGCGGGGCTGAACAGCCGGCGATACGCGTGCGCGTCAATCCAGCGGCGATCGCGGCGGCCGGCATTTCGCTCGAGCAGGTGCGCACGGCGATCGTCGCCGCCAACAGCGCCGGCCCGCTCGGTGCTTTCGACGGCGCCGAGCGGGCCGAAACCATCGCCGTGAACGATCAGTTGCGCAGGGTGTCGGCCTACGAGCCGATCATCATCAAGGCCGAGAACGGCAATGTGGTGCGGCTGACCGACATCGCCTCGATCGAGCGGGGCACGCGCAACAGCCGCTCGGCGGCGTGGTTCAACCAGCAGCCCGCCGTGCTCCTGATCATCACCAAGCAGTTCGACGCCAATGTCATCGAGACCGTCGACCGCATCAAGGAGCTGCTGCCCGAGCTGAAGCGGTGGATTCCGGCCGCCGTCGATATCTCGATCCTCTCCGACCGCACCGGTACGATCCGGGCGAGCGTCGCGGACATGCAGTGGACGCTCGCCGCCACAATCGCGCTGGTGATGCTGGTGGTGTTCCTGTTCCTGCGGCGGCTGGCCGCCACGATAGCGGCCGGCGTCACCGTTCCGCTCTCGCTCGCCGGCACCTGTGCGGCGATGTGGGTGGCCGGCTTCTCGATCGACAACATCTCGCTGATGGCGCTCGCCGTCTCGGTCGGCTTCGTGGTGGACGATGCCATCGTCATGATCGAGAACACGTTCCGCAATCTCGAGAAGGGCATGGGGCCGGTCCGCGCCGCGCTGCAGGGTGCCCGCCAGATCGGGTTTACGGTGCTGTCGATCAGCGTGTCGCTGGTGGCGGCCTTCATTCCATTGCTGTTCATGGGTGGGATCGTCGGCCGCTTGTTCCGCGAATTCTCGGTGACGCTCGCGTTCGCGATCGTGGTGTCGACGGTGGTGTCGCTGTCGGTCACGCCGATGATCTGCGCGCATTTCGTCAAGCAACCGCCGAGCCCCAACGCCACGCTGCTCGACCGGGTGGTGAACGGGATCCTGGCGCGCCTGCTGCGCGGCTATGCGGTGACCCTCGACGTGGCGCTGCGCCACCGCCTGCTGATGCTGGTGGTGATGGCGGCGACGGTGGCGCTCACCGTCGATCTCTACATCAAGACGCCGAAGGGCTATTTCCCGCAGGACGACACCGGCCTGATCTGGGGATCGACGCAGGCTTCGTCCGACGTTTCCTACCAGACAATGGCCGATCTGCAGAAGCGGGTGCTCGACATCGTCGCGGCCGACCCCGCCATCGCCGGCGTCGGCTCCTCGGTCGGCGGCTCGAACTGGAGCGGCTCGGTCAATCAGGGGCGCATGTTCATCAGCCTCAAGCCGCTGGCCGAGCGTGACGGCCTGAGCACGGCGCGCGTGGTCGACCGGCTGCGCGGCAAGCTGCAGCACATCGCCGGCATCCGCCTGTTCATGGTGCCGGCGCAGGACCTGCGCGTCGGCGCGCGCCAGGGGCGCTCGCAGTATCAGTTCACGCTGTGGAGCCCTGATATCGACGAGCTGCAAAAGTGGCTCCCGCGGGTGCAGGAGCGCGTCAAGCAGATCCCCGGCATCATCGACGTCTCGACCGATCGCGAGCAGGGCGGGCTGCAGCTCAACGTCGCCATCGACCGGCAGGCCGCCGCCCGGCTCGGCGTGCGCATCCAGGACATCGACAGCGCGCTGAACAACGCGTTCTCGCAACGCCAGATCTCGACCATCTACACGGCGCGCAACCAATACCGCGTGATCCTCGAGGTCGATCCGCGGCTGCAGCGCGATCCGGAGGATCTGAGCCAGGTCTATGTCCCGAGCGACGGCGGGACCCAGGTTCCGCTTTCGGCCGTGGCGCGGTTCGAGCGCGCGCTCGCTCCGCTGGTGGTCAACCACCAAGGACAGTTCCCGTCGGTCACCATCACATTCAACCTTCGGCCCGACACGCCGCTGGAGACGGCGTCGCTGGCGGTGCAGAACGCCATCGCCGAGATGCGGCTCCCCGACGTGATCAATGCGGAATTTGCCGGCGAGGCCCGCGATCTTGCGCGCAACACCGGCGCGCAGCCGCTGTTGATCCTGGCCGCCCTGATCGCGGTCTATATCGTGCTCGGCGTGCTCTACGAAAGCCTCGCCCACCCGCTCACGATCATCTCGACGCTGCCCTCCGCCGGGCTCGGTGCGCTGCTCGCATTGCGGCTGTTCGACGCCGAGCTCACCGTGATCGCCTTCATCGGCATCATCCTCTTGATCGGCATCGTGAAGAAGAACGGCATCATGCTGGTGGACTTTGCGCTCGAGGCGCAGCGCCGGCGCGGGCTCGCGCCCGACCAGGCGATCTACGAAGCCTGCATGCAGCGGTTCCGGCCGATCCTGATGACCACGCTTGCGGCGATGCTCGGTGCCGTGCCGCTGATGCTCGCCACGGGACCGGGATCGGAGCTGCGCCGGCCGCTCGGCATCACCATCGTGGGCGGGCTCCTGGTGTCCCAGATCCTCACGCTCTACACCACGCCGGTGATCTACCTGCTGCTCGATCGGCTGCACCAGCGCTGGGGCGGGCGGCGGCAGGCGGTGCCGGCACCCGACCAGCGCGGGCTGATCGAGGCGCCGCGGCACACCTGAGGGCGCATCCGCGAAGCTGAGTTACCCTTTACCTCCGGCGTCTTCTTGGCCGAGCGCCTAATAGGCGAGCTTAGGCTGGAAGTCGCCCCGCCCCTCGGGCGCGAGGTCGAACATATTCCACACCGGATCGAGCAGGTCGTTGTGGCGGTATTCCTGCCCCGGTTCCGGCGGCACGTACAGCAGCTCCGAGCCCCAGAAGTGACGGATCTTGGCGCCGTCACGTTGGAACACGTTGAGAATCGGCATGTCCCACTCCTCGCCTGGCGTGAACTCCTGTTGCTGGCGCACAGCGGCGGACAGGCCACTCGAGTCACCGAAGTAGTCGTGGTCGTAGCTGTTGCCGGCCGTGGACAACAGGTACAGGTGGCGCCAGCCGCGCTCTTGCGCGAACGCGAGGATGCGCCGCAGCGGCGACTTGGCGACCACCGCCAAGTTCATACGCTGGCTGATGTGCGCCGCCGCGCCGTCGAGCGAATCGAGAAAGTGCGTGCAGCCCGGGCACGGCCGCTCCCGCTCGGGCCCGAACATGAAGCTGTAGATGGCAAGCGTATCCTTGCCGGGCGCGAACAGGTCCGACAGCCTTACGCGCACAGGCGCGCCGTCGCGGCCCGGGCCCTCGAACGCGTAGTCTTCCTTGAGCTCTCCACCCGGCGGCAACGCTCTGCGCGTGGCGGCGACCCGCTCGACCTGCCGGCGCAGCTCCATCTCCTCGGCAAGCAACGCGTTGCGCGCCGTGCGGTAACGTGCGTTCTCGTTGGGGAAGTGAATGTGGTGAAGGGTTTGCGGCGCGGATCTTGCTGCAACGGCCATGTATTCCTCCTACGGCATTGGCGGCTTGCCCCCACAAGCGATCCCACAAAAAAGTTCGTGCGGCTTCCGGCGCGCGGCTACGAGCATCACGGCTTGAGATCCGGCCTCCGCGCCAGGGGGGCGCCGTTTCGCAGCCAACGACATGCCGGTCTCCGTGAACGCAAATTTCCGCCACAACGGAAAACGTTCCGGTCGTACCTGTTGTTCCGCATTAATGGCTCGGCTCACATGCCGGGTCCATCATTCTGATAAGGGTAGCCGCCCAGCCCATTTGGCGGGCAGCCGTGACTTCGTGTGCGACGATGTCGCGCGCCAAGCGCCAGTCAACGCATTCGTCAAGCAGAATTTTCAAGCGGCGGATTCGACCAGGCGATCCTTCGCTTGCTCCAAAAAGGCAATGACCTGCTGCCTCGTCACGGACGGGAAACCGACGAGAAAATCTTCGATCGATTCGCCTGCCTCAAGGTAGTCGAGCAGCGTCTGCAGGAACCCGGGTGCCGCAGAATACCGGGACCCCGCCCATGACCTCGGGGTTGCGTGACACGACCGGCTGTTTCATCGCCATATTCTACCTCCCGACGATCGTCGCCTGCAACGCCGGAGCGATGGCGGCATGCGGCCGTCAGGCAGCGCGCAGCAGCATATCGACGCGAATGGCGTCGAACGGAAAAACGATTCTACCGTCCGTGGTCTTTTGCAGAACGCCGGCGGCGAGAAGCGCCTTGACGTCGCCGTGCACGGCCTTGACGTCGCGGCCGACCCGCCGCGCCGCTTCCCGGATCGACAGCGGACCGCTACCTGCCATGGCGCGGACCAGCTGCCAGCGCTTCGCGCTCAACAGCCGGAACAGGAGCTCGGGCGTCGCAAAGCTGATGCGCGCGCCCTGCTTCTTGCCCTTGAAGGCCCCACGAGCTCGCGCTTTGACCTTGTCACGGCCCGCAACCGCCAAGGTGACGATCTTCATTTTCGCATCCATCTACGGGCCTCACTCGCCTGTCGAGTCGTGCGTCAGGACGGCGGTGCCTGCGAAACATAGCTGTGCCAGGAAGGAGCCATGGTCAAGACACCGGAGCACGCGCTCGTAGAGGCCGCCAAGCTGCCGAAGCCGGCGCAGGAGCAGATCGGCCGCCAGCTGCTTGCGCGTATTGAAAAGCTCCGTGCATCGCAGACCGACCTTAAAGAAGGGATGCGCTCGCTCGATGCCGGCAAGGATCGAACGCTCGACTTCGAGAACGTGATCGCTCGCGTCCCGGCTAGGCGACGACTATGCCGGGTACGATGACAATGGGAACCCCAGCGCTCTCGAATGACGAGCGGACAGAACTCCTCGCCCGGTTGAAGGAGGCCGAGGAGCGAGTCAGGTTTGGCAAAGCCATCGACTACGATTCCAAGCTATTCAAGAAGCGACTGCTCGGCATTTATCGCGGCGCCAAGCAATAGCTGCTGGCATTGCGTAGGCCGTCTGCAACGGGCTTCCCCCTACGGCCCACGCTGTACTAGCCTCCGCCGCCCGGCTGCGTGCCGGGCATCACGCACCGTGGGCGACCGTATGAACCCGCATCCGACCGATACGCACGCCAAGCACGAGCCCCGCGTCGAGGATCACGCGCTCGTCACCGGCGCCGGGCGCTTCTGCGACGACATCGCGGTGCCGAACCAGGCTTACGCGCACTTCGTGCGCTCGCCGCACGGGTTCGCGCGCATCGGCAGAATCGACGTCGAGGCGGCGCGGGCCGCGCCCGGCGTGGTCGCGGTGCTGACCGCCAGGGAGATCGCGGCCGCCGGGGTCGGGCCGCTGGCGCGCCACCCGCCGCTCGCCGGCCGCAACGGCTCGCAGCTCGTCAATCCGCCGCGGCCGGTGCTGGCGGGCGAGCGCGTGCTCCACGTCGGCGAGGCGGTGGCGCTGGTGATCGCGGAGGCGCGGCTCGCCGCGATCGAGGCGGCCGACCTGGTCGCAGTCGACTACGCGCCGCTTACGCCGGTGGTCGACATCCGCGCGGCGGTCGAGCCGGGCGCGCCGCAACTGTGGCCGCAGGCGAGCGGCAACGTCGCGCTCGAATGGAGCAACCCGGCCGACGAAGCCGTCATCGCCGAGGTCGCGCAGATCGTTGCCGGCGCGGCCCATGTGGCGCGCGTCACCGTCGCCAACCAGCGGCTCATCGTCGCCTCGATGGAGCCGCGCGGCGCGACCGCGAGCTACGACGCCGCAACGGACGCCTATACGCTGCGCGCGTGCTCGCAGGGCGCCAACGCGGTCGCCGACCAGATCGTCGCCGTCATGGGGCTCAGGCGCGAAGCGCTGCGCGTCTACAGCGAGGACGTCGGCGGCGCTTTCGGGATGAAGACGCCGGCCTATCCGGAATACGTCGCCCTCCTGGTCGCGGCGCGCAGCACGGGCCGTCCGGTGCACTGGATGTCGACGCGGTCGGAATCGTTCGTGAGCGACAACCAGGCGCGCGACACCGTCACCACCGCGGAGCTCGCGCTCGACCAACGCGGCAAGTTCCTGGCGCTGCGCGTCAAGCACCTTGCCGCCATGGGCGGCTACCTGACCTCGCATGGCGGCCACATCCAGACCAACAATTTCGCGCGCTGCTTTCCGACCATGTACGACATCCCGAAGGTCGCCGTGGAGGTCCGCTGCGTCTTTACCAACACGCTGCCGACCGGCCCCTATCGCGGCGCCGGCCGGCCGGAAGCGAACTACCTGATGGAGCGCCTGGTCGAGGAAGCCGCGCGCGCGACCGGTATCGACAAGCTGGCGCTGCGCCGGCGCAACCTGATCCCCGCCAAGGCGATGCCGTACAAGACGCCGGTCGGCACCACCTACGACAGCGGCGACTTTGCCCCGATGCTCAAGCAGGCGCTCGAGCTCGCCGACCACGCCGGCTTTGCCAGGCGGCGGCGGGAGGCGGCACGGCGCAGCCGGCGGCGCGGGCTCGGCATCTCCTGCTTCCTGGAACATTCCGGCGGGATCCCGACCGAGGGCGCCTCGATCACGTTCATGGGGAAGGATTCGCTGCAGCTCGGCCTCGGCCTGCACTCGACCGGACAGGGCCACGCGACGGTGTTCGGTCGATTGGCGGCGGAGCGCTTGCAGATCGATGCGCGGCAGCTGCGCTTGCGGCAAAGCGATACCGCGCTCGGCGTTGCCGGGTATGCGTCGGTTGCGTCGCGCGGCGCCATGACGGTGGGCCACGCGGTGGTCAGGGTCACCGAGGCGGTGATCGACAAAGGCCGCAAGGCCGCGGCCGTGCTGCTGGAGGCGGCGGAGGCCGACATCGTCTACCGCCACGGCCGCTTCGAGGTGGTCGGGACCGATCGGCGGCTGTCGCTGTTCGAGGTCGCCGAGCGCTCGAAAGAGCTGGCGCGCGAGGGCGCGGTCACCGAGAGCCTCGACAGCAACATCAAGGCCGACACGCCGCAGGCGTTTCCGAACGGCGTCCATGTCGCCGAGGTGGAGATCGACCCGGAGACCGGGGAGACCTCGGTCGTCGCGTTCACGGCGGTCGACGATTGCGGCCACGTGCTCAATCACATGATCATCGAGGGGCAGGTGCACGGCGCGGTCGCGCAGGGGCTCGGCCAGGTGCTGTTCGAGAACGCCGTCTACGACGCCGGCGGACAGCTGGTGGCGGGCTCGTTCATGGATTACGCCATGCCGCGCGCGCACCACATGCCGCCGATCCGGGACGCGCTGCACAACGTTCCGGCGACCACCAACCCGCTCGGCGTCAAGGGCGCGGGCGAAGGCGGCACCATCGGCGCGCTCGCTGCGCTCGTGAACGCGATCATCGACGCGATCCCGGACGGCCGCGGGCACGGCCTCGACATGCCGCTGACGACGGAGAAGATTTGGCGCGCGTGCCGCGCCCGGTGAGGTTGATCCTTTTGCGCCGCAATCGCAGGCCCGCCGCTCCGGCGTCCGCTTTCCCCTTGCGGGGAAGGGAGCGCGCCGTGCGCGCGGCGTGCTAGGGGGCTCGACAAGATGGCTGAAGAGATCGCCATTGTCGGCGGAGGGATCTGCGGGCTTTCGCTCGCGCTCGGGCTTCACGCCCGCGGCATCGCAGCCCGCGTCTACGAGCGCGCGCCGGAGCTGAAGGAGCTCGGCGTCGGCATCACGCTGTTGCCGCATGCGATGCGCGAATTCGCCGCGCTCGGCCTGCAGGCGGAGATCGAAAAGGCCGGCATCGAGACCCGCGAGAGCTGTTTCTTCAACCGCTTCGGCCAGCTGCTCTATCGCGAGGAGCGCGGGCGCTTCGCCGGCTACGGATTGCCCGAGATCGCGATCCACCGCGGCCGGCTGCACCTGATCCTGTTTCGAGCGGCGTGCGAGCGGCTCGGCCGCGACCGCATCGCGACCGACCACAATTGCGTCGCCGTCGAGCAGGACGACGGCGCAGCGACGCTCGCCTTCACCGAGATGTCGTCCGGACGCGCGCGCGAACCGGTGCGCGCGGCGGCCGTGATCGCCTGCGACGGCGTCAACTCGGCGATCCGCCGCCGCTTCTATCCGGACGAACAGGTCGCCTTCGTCGGCATCAACACCTGGCGCGGGGTGACGCGGCACCGGCCGATCCTCACCGGCCGCAGCTACCTGCGGGTCGGCTCGATCCTCACCGGCAAGATCGTGATCTATCCGATCATCGACGACGTCGACGGGGCCGGAAACCAGCTGATCAACTGGACGACCGAGATCAAGCAGGAAACCTTCGACCAGAACGACTGGAACCAGCCCGGCAGGCTCGACGATTTCTTTCCGCTCTATCGCGACTGGCGCTTCGAGTGGCTCGACGTCGCCGAGCTGATCCGCGCCTCCGAGCAGATCTTCGAATACCCGATGGTGGATAAAGACCCGGTGGCACGCTGGACGTTCGGCCGGGTGACGTTCGCCGGCGACGCCGCCCACCCGATGTATCCGCGCGGCTCAAACGGCGCCGCCCAGGCGGTGATCGACGCCCGCACGCTTGCTGACGCCCTCGCCGCGCATGCCGACCCGCGCGCGGCGCTGCAGGCCTACGAGGAGGCCCGGCGCGAGCCGACCGCGGGGATCGTGCGCGCCAATCGCGAGCATCCCCCCGACTTCATCAACATCAAGGTCGAGGAGCTGGTGGGCGACCGGCCGTTCGAGAACCTCGACCACTACATCACGCAGGACGAGCTGCGCGCGCTCTCCGAGCGCTACAAGCGCATCGCCGGCTTCGCGCTCGGCGACGTGCATCCTTCGAGACGCGCCGCTCCGCGGCGCTCCTCAGGATGAGGTCGGAGGGGAGCGCCTTGTTCCAGCCCTCACCCTGAGGAGCGTCGCGCAGCGACGCGTCTCGAAGGGTCCTGTGGATCGGCCGCCTGGCCGCTGTGCAACTCGCAATGACCGATGGGCGGGTCAGAGCGGGCGCCGAAAGCGACTGGAATCGGCGCGCGGCGCGCGCCTATAATGCGCGGCAAGCAAGCGAACGGGTTGGAGACGCCATGAGCACGGCCTTGGGGACGCTGGAAGAACTGCCGCTCGAGTACCGCCAGGACATGGAGGCCGCGCGACTCTCGCCGCTGTGGCCGATGATGCGCAACGTGCTGCCGCACGACCAGCCGAACCCGGCGACCAAGCCCTGCCTGTGGTCGTTCGACCGCATCCGCCCGCTGTTGCTGCGCGCCGGCGCGCTCGCGCCGGTCGAGAAAGCCGAGCGGCGCGTGCTGGTGCTCAACGATCCCGGCCGCGGCAAGGGCGCGATGCAGGTCACGTCCTCGATCTTCTGCGGGATGCAGCTGCTGCTGCCGGGCGAGAAGGCGCCGGCCCACCGCCACACCCCGAGCGCGGCGCGCATCATCGTCGAGGGCGAAGGCGCCTACACGATCGTCAACGGCGAGAAGTGCGTCATGGAGCATGGCGACCTGATCCTCACACCGGGCGGCGCCTGGCACGATCACGGCCACGACGGCACCGGGCCGGTGATCTGGCTCGACGCCCTCGACCTGCCGCTGTTCGTGTTCCTCGAGGGCGCGTATTCGATCGAAGGCGAGCTGCAGGCGCCCGCCAACCGGCCCGACGCCTCCGAGGTCGAGTATGCGGAAGCCGGATTGGTGCCGTCGCGTTCGCCGGGCGCCGCCAAGCCGCGCTATCCGCTCAACCGCTACCCGTGGAAACGCACCGAGAAGAGCCTGCGCGATCTTGCCGAGCACACGCCGCGCAGCGAGCCGGTCGAGCTCGACTACATCAATCCGGAGACCGGCGAGTCCTGCCTGCCGACCATGGGCTTCACCGCCTGCATGTTGCGCGCAGGCGAGACCATGCGCCCGCCGCGGCGCTCCTCGAGCGCCGTGTTCCATGTGGTGAAAGGAACCGGGACATCGAACGTCAACGGCGAGGGCTTCGCCTGGAAGCAGGGCGACACGTTCTCGGCCCCGGGCTTCGCGCGGATCGAGCACAAGGCCGCAGGCGACGCCCCGGCATTCCTGATCCGCGTGCACGACGGCCCGCTGCAGCAGAAGCTCGGCTATTACGAGGAGCGGGCAAGGGCATAGTCTGATAGGGGCGCCCCCTTGTGGGCGCCCGAAACCGCAGTCGATCGCAAGTCGGGCAACCACAAGGGTTGCCCCTGCGACCGGATTACGACCGGCACACCACGTTGAGCAGCGCCTGGCGGCCTGAGCGCACGATCGCGGCCGCGCGGGCGAGCGCGTCGGGCAACGCCCGCGGGTCGGTGACGCGCTCGCCGTAGCCGCCCTGCGCCTCGACCACCTTCTCGAACGCCGGGCTCGGGCGCAGATCCGCGAGCAGCCGGCCGGCGTCCTGTGCGGCCGCGCCCTGGCCGTACATCGAAAGCGTGGCGTTGCGCACCGCCCCCCACATCTGGTTGTTGAACACGATCGTGAGGATGGGCAGGCCGTGCGCCTCGGCGACCCAGTGGCAGGCGGTCGGGTTGGCGAAGATCATGCCGCCGTCGCCGATCGCCGCGATCACCAGCCGGTCGGGCTCGGCGAGCTTGGCGCCAAGCGCGGCGCAGATCGACCAGCCCAGCCCGCCGGCCGGACTGAGCGCGAAATAGCTGCCGGGACGCTCGAACGCGCAATGCTCGGGCCGCAGGTGGTACTCGTTGAACACCAGCGCGTCGTCGCCCTTCACCGCAGCGAGGCAGTGGCTGATCCAGGCCGGCGTGATCACGTCCTGGCGGCCGGCAGCTTCCGCTTCCGCCGCCCAGGCGTCACGCTGCTTCGCGATCTGCGTCGCGACGCGCGCGCGCCGCTCGCTCACGCGCAGGTCGTCGGACGCCAGGCGGCCGGCGAGCGCCCGATCGAGCGCGACCAGCGTCAGCGCCGGATCGGCCGCGATCGCGAGATCGTTCGGGTAGCTCCGCATCGGGTAGCGCGAAAACGTCGGGTCGTCGCCCAGATGCGCCACCCGCGCGCCGGCCTTGAGCCGATCGGTCTTGGGGATCCACGGCACGTCGGAATCGAGCACGATGACGAGATCGGCCTCCGCAACGGCCGGGCCCGAGGCGTAGCCGTAATGCATCGGGTGGCTGGCCGGCAGGCACATGTAGCGCGGCACCAGCGCCACGACCGGAAGCGCGAAACGCTCGGCGAGCGCCGCCAGCGCCTCCGCCGCCGCGCGATCGCGCCCGACGCCGCCGGTGACGACGAGCGGCGAGCGCGCGCCGGCGATCCAGTCGGCGAGCGTGTCGATCGCCTGCGGATTCGGCGCCGCCGGCGCGGGCGCCGTCCAGCGGCGCGGCGGCCGATCGGGGTCGGCGGCAGGCGCGGCCAGCACCTCGCGCGGCAGCGACAGGTAGACCGGCCCGCGCGGCGCCGTCATCGCGACTTCGAGCGCGCGCGCAACCACGTCGTCGGGCCGCTCCTCTCCGCGCAGCTCGTGGTCCCATTTGACGCTCTCGCGCACCATGCCGGCCTGGTCGAACATCTCCTGCGCCCAATGGATGTAACGCGAGCGCGCGCCGTGCGGCCCGTCTTCCGTGAGCGGGGTGCGCCCGGCGGTGAACAGGATCGGCACATTGTCGCGATAGGCATTGATGAGTGCGCAGATGCCGTTCGCGGTGCCGACGTTGACGTGGAACATCACCGCCTGCGGCCGGCCGGTGACCGCGTAGTAGCCGTGCGCCATGCCGGCCGCCACGTGCTCGTGCGGCACGACCAGCGGGCGCGGCAGCTCGCCGGCATCGCCTCCGGCGCGCGCGAACGATTCGATGATGGACGGGAAGTCGGTGCCGGAGTTGACGAACAGGTAGTCGATGCCGTGCGCCTTGAGCGCCCTGAGATAGGCTTGCGCAGTCAGCGGCTGCGCTGCCTGCATGTGCTGCGGCGCCGGCGCGGGACGCATTCAGATATCCTCCAACACCGCGATGGAAGCGGCGTCGACTGTGACCGGTCATGCCCGGCCCTGTGCCGGGCATCCACGTCTTGCTTCCTTACAGAACCGCAAGAAAGACGTGGATGGCCGGGACAGGCCCGGCCATGACGACCGGGGAGTCACTGCCCGACTGCGGCAGGCTAGCAATTGCTTGCGCGGCTGGGTAGCGCGCCGCAAGATGCCGCCGCAACGGAACGAAAGCCCGGCACAGGAGAAGGCGCATGGCGCGGCTGTTGCAGACCCCGGTTCGCACCGGCGCGCTCGCCCTAGTGCTGGCGGCGATCACGTGGGCCGCGCTCGGCAGCGCGGCCGCGCAGGATGCGGCCGTGAACTATCCAAGCCGTCCGATCCGCATCATCGTCGGCTTCACGGCCGGCGGCGGCAACGACATCCTGGCGCGGCTGGTCGGCCAGAAGCTGTCCGAGAGCCTGGGCCAGGCGGTGGTGATCGAGAACAAGCCAGGCGCCGGCGCGATCATCGGCACCGAGTACGTCAAGGGACAGGCGGCCGACGGCTACACGCTGTTGATGGGCGCGAGCGGCGCCATGACCATCAATCCGGCGGTGTACACGAAGCTGCCGTATTCGACGCAGCGCGACTTCGTGCCGATCTCGATGGTGGCGTCGTTCCCGTTCCTGCTGCTGGTCAACCCGGCAACGCCGGTGAAGTCGGTGGCGGAGCTCGTCGCCTACGCCAAGGCCAATCCGGACAAAGCCAACTACGGCAGCTCGTCGCCGGCGTTCCAGCTCACCGCCGAGCTGTTCAAGCAGCGCACCGGCGCGCCGATGCAGCACATTCCCTACAAGGGCAGCAACGAGTCGCTCGGCGCCGTGGTGGCAAACCAGGTGCTGGTATCGTTCGTCGATGCCGCACCGGCCGCGGGCCAGATCACCGCCGGCCAGGTGCGGGCGCTCGCAGTCACGTCCGGCAAGCGCAGCCCGCAGTTCCCCGACGTGCCGACGCTCTCCGAGGCCGGTGTCCCGGACATGGAGGTCGCGTTCTGGAGCGGGCTGTTCGCGCCCGCCGGAACGCCGCCTGCGATCGTCGGCAAGCTGCAGGACGAAGTGCGGCGCATCGTGCGGCTGCCGGACATCCAGGAACGGATGAAGACGCTGGCGGTCGAGCCGGCCGGCAATACCTCGGAGGAATTCAGCCGCGCCATCGCGGCTGATATCGAGCGCTGGACCGCGGTCGCCAAGGCCAGCAACATCAAGATCGAGCCGTAGCCTCAGTCTTTCCCGAAATCCGTCATCCCGGACGGCGAGCGTGAGCCGAGCCGAGCCGGGATCCTTATGTCCCGGCCTGAGTGCGAGGCGGAGGGCTCGGCCCGGATGACAGCATCATGAATTGTTATTCCTGCAAGCAGCATTGCTAATGCCGAGCAATGTCCAGGTTGCGGTTGCTTCGCCCGCGCGATGCTGATTAATCGGGTGGCGAGAGATCCGCGCGCGAGAGCGACCATGCGATTGGGCTACTTCACGATGCCGGTCCACCCGCTCGGGCGCGACTGGAGCGAGACGCTGCGCGAGGATCGCGAGGCCATCATCTTGGCCGACAAGCTCGGCTTCCATGACGCCTTCATGGGCGAGCACCTGACCGACGACTGCGAGAACGTCACCAACAGCATGCTGTTCCTGGCGACGCTGATTCACGCCACGACCCAGATCAAGCTCGCGACCGGGACCGCCAATCTTTCGCAATTGCATCCGGTTCCCCTGGCGGTCAACGCCGCGATGTTCGATCACCTGGCGCAGGGACGTTTCATCTTCGGCATCAGCCCGGGCGCGCTCACCTCCGACGCCGAGGCGATCGGCATCCTGGACCAGGACCGCAACAAGATGTTCGCGGAGGCGATCGACGTCATCCTGGCAATCTGGGCGGGCGAGCCGCCCTACAACATCGACCTGCCCGACAACCGCTTCAAGGTCTCGGTCGAGAAGACGCAGGCGCTCTATCTCGGCGTCGGCTACCTGAAGAAGCCGTTCCAGAAGCCGCGCCCGGAGATCGTCGGCACGGTGCTGCAGCCGTTCTCGCCCGGCGTAGTGCGCATGGGCGAGCGCGACTTTCACCCGCTGTCGGCGAATTTCCTGCTCACGAAGTGGCTCCCGACGCATTGGCAGAACTACGTCGAGGGCAAGGCCAAGGTCGGCCAGAACGCCAATCCGGCCGATTGGCGGGTGGCGCGCACGGTGTTCGTCGCCGACGACGACAAGGTCGCGGCCGCGTACGGACGCGATAACGCCAACAGCCCGTATCGCCATTACTACAGCCAGATGAAAGCCAAGATGACGCGCAGCAAGCGGCTGTTCGTGTTCAAGGAGCACCGCGAGCAGCCGGACGAGGAGATCACGCTCGATTTCGTGCTCGACCAGCTGGTGATCCACGGAACGGTGAACCGGGTGGTCGACCGGATCCTGGCGCTGCGCGAGGAGATCGGCGATTTCGGCGAGATCGTCTATGCCGGCATGGACTGGGTCGACCCGGCGCTTGCCCGGCGCTCGATGCAGCTGATGGCCGAGCAGGTGATGCCGCGGGTGAACGCGGCGATCGGCAAGTCGGCGGCGGCGTGACGCGCCGGCCGTCATTGCGAGCGAAGCGAAGCAAGCCAGGCTGCAGTGCCGTTTCTGGATTGCTTCGTCGCTTACGCTCCTCGCAATGACGGCTAGTATGGGTACCGCAACGACTCCTCCCCTCCCCGCACGAGGACACGATGCCGCGCCATATCGTCTGCCTGACCTTCGATTTCGACACCCAGTCCGGCTTCATCGCCCGCGGCATGACCACGCCGACGCCGCTGTCGCGCGGCGAGTTCGGCCTGATCGGCGCGCAGCGGCTGCTGGCGCTGCTCAAGTCGCGCGGCATCGCCGCGACCTGGTGCATCCCCGGCTTCACCATCGAGAGCCATCCGAAGGCGTGCGCGGCGGTGGTCGCCGACGGCCACGAGGTTGCGCACCACAGCTGGGCGCACGTTCCCCCGGCAACGCAAAGCCGCGACGAGGAGGAGGCCGACCTGGTGCGCGCCAACGCGGCGATCGAGCGGCTGACCGGCCGCAAGGCGCGCGGCTACCGTTCGCCGGCCTGGGACCTGAGCGAGAGCACCGTCGATTTGCTGCTCGCGCACGGATTCCGTTACGACAGCAGCCTGATGGGCGCCGACTATGCGCCCTACTTCGCCCGGCGCGGCGACCGCGCCGAACTGGGCCAGCCGTACCACTTTGGCGAACCCACTTCCCTGATCGAGATGCCGATCAGCTGGTCGCTGGACGACTATCCGCATTTCGAGTTCGTGCGCACGCCGCAAACGGTGCTCGCCAGCCTGCAGCCGGCGCGCGCCGTGATGCAGAACTGGCTCGACGAATTCCGCTACATGCAAAAGACCGTGGACTGGGGCGTGCTCACCTACACCATGCACCCCTACGTCATTGGCCGCGGCTACCGCATGCTGGCGTTCGAAGAGCTGGTCGACACGCTGATCGCCGAAGGCGCGGTTTTTACGACCATGGAGGCGGCAGCCGAGGAAGCCAGGGCACGAATGCTGTAGCGTAGGCAGAGCGTCGCGCAGCGACGCGTGCCCACGTTCCGTATGCCGGCGTGGACGAGCCGTCATTGCAAGCGAAGCGATGGAATTCGGGCTGGAGCGCCGCTCTGGATTCTCTACGTCGCCAACGCGCTCATCGCCATGACGGAGTGGTCAGGTCATCATACCTCCGCCCCTCGACAAAGGTGCCGCAATATTGCACACAGGGACATGGCGAGAGCCGGCAGGAACCGGCCCCCATGCCCCGCCACTGCAGTTCAAAGGGAGGAGCTGATGCAATTGAGATCGTTCGTAAAGAGCGCGGTAGTCGTCGCCGCGGCGGTCGCGCTCGCGACCCTCGCGGCGCCCGCCGGCGCGCAGCAGGTGATTACGCTCAACGGCGCGGTGCAGTTCAACGACGACCACGCCTTCACCAAGGCGCTGGTGAAGTTCGAGGAGCTGGTCAAGCAGTACTACGGCAAGCCGATCAACTTCGTCCTGCACAAGAACTCCTCGCTCGGCCTCGAGAAGCAGTATTTCGAGTACATGGCGCAGGGCAAGGCGGTCGACTACGGCATCGTCTCGCCGGCGCACATGTCGACATTCTCGCGCGCGGCGCCGTTCATCGACGCACCGTTCCTGTTCCGCGATCTCGACCATTGGAACAAGGTGCTCAACGCCGATCTCTTGAAGCCGGTCGCCGACGAGATCGGCCAGAAGGCCGACGTCATGCTGATCGGCTATGCGGGCGGCGGCGTGCGCAACATCTTCATCAACAAGCCGATGGGCTCGCTCGCCGAGATCAAGGGCCTCAAGGTGCGGGTGCAGGGCGCGCCGATCTGGTCGCGCACCTTCCAGGCCGCCGGCATGGCGCCGACCGTGATCGCCTATAACGAGGTCTACAACGCCATCCAGAACAACGTCATCGCCGCCGGCGAGAACGAAGCCGCCGGCGTCGAGCAGATGAAGTTCTACGAAGTCGCGCCCAACCTCGCGATGACGCAGCACGCCATCACGATCCGGCCGATCTGCTTCTCGGGCAAGACCTTCAAGAGCCTGCCCAAGGACCTGCAGGAGGCGATCCTCAAGGCCGGCAAGGAAGCCGGCGCCTACGGCCGCCAGATCGAGTCGAGCGAGGACGAGCAGAAGCTGGCCGCGCTCGAGAAGGCCGGCAAGCTCAAGCGCATCCCGTTCCAGGGACGCGACGAGATGAAAAAGATGGTCGATCCGGTGATGGCGGCCTACGCCAAGGAGATCGGGGCCGACAAGATCTTCGAGCAGATCGTCAACTTGAAGTAAGCGCTGCGGGTGACACCCCGAGCCCTACCGACAAGTCATGGCCGGGCTAGTCCCGGCCATCCACGTCTTTGGTACCTGCAGTCACAAGATGGGACGTGGATGCACAGCACCGGGCCGGGCGTGACCGCGGGAGCCGGGGCAGCTTCTTTCCCGGTCGGATAGCCTACATGCCGCTTCACCGCGCCCGCTTGGCCGCCGCCTGGCGCCGCCTGACGGAAGGATATGCCCGGCTGCTGTCGTGGGTCCTGGTGCTGTCGGTCGGGATCCTGGTGGTCCCGGTCTCGCTGCAGATCTTCTCGCGCTACACGGATCTGATCCCGTCCTACATCTGGACCGAGGAGATGGCGCGCTTCCTGTTCATCTGGACAGTCATGGTCGGCGCCATGATCGGGGTGCGCGAGAGCACGCATTTCGAGGTCGACGTGTGGCCGAAGGTTCCGCCGCGCGTGGAGGCGGCCGTCAAGCTGGTTTCGCGCATCGGCGTCCTGGTGATGGCGCTGGTCTTCATCTCGGCGGGAATCGAGTTCACGCGGTTTGCCTGGAACCGGATCTCCGAGCTTGCCGAACTGCCGCTGTGGCTGATCCACGTCGCCTGGCCAGTCACCGGCGCGACCTGGCTGATCTTCCTCGGCGAGCAGATGTACGGCGATTTGCAAACGATCATCGAGGGCGACGCATGACCGGGTCCGTGCTCTCGCCCGGCGTCGCCGCGCTGATCCTGTTCGGTTGCTTCTTCCTGTTCCTGTTCTGGCGCGTGCCGGTCGCGTTCGCGCTCGGGCTCGCCTGCCTGCCGATCCTGATCATCGAGCCGCGGCTCGACACCGTGACGCTGATGCAGGAGACCTTCAACGCCTACAATTCCTTCATCCTGTTGGCGGTGCCGTTCTTCCTCTTGACCGCCAACCTGATGAATGTCGGCGGCACCACCGACCGGCTGATGAAGCTCTCGCGCGTGATGGTCGGGCACTTCCCGGGTGGGCTGGCCCAGATCAACGTGGTGCTGTCGATCTTCTTCGCCGGCATCTCCGGCTCCTCGACCGCGGATGCGGCGAGCCAGTCCAAGATCTTCATCGAGGCACAGACCAAGGAGGGCTACGATCTCTCGTTCTCGGTTGCGATCACCGCGGTCTCCGCGGTCCTGGCCGTAATCATCCCCCCATCGATCCTGATGATCGTGTGGGGCGGCATCCTGACCGTCTCGATCGGCGCGCTGTTCCTTGCCGGCATCATCCCGGGGCTGCTGATCGGCTTGGCCCAGATGGCGACCGTGCATGCTTACGCCAAGGCGCGCGGATATCCCACCTATCCACGTGCGACCTTGCATGAGTTCTTCTGCGCTTCCTGGCTGGCGATCCCGGCGCTGATGACCCCCGGCATCATCATCGGCGGCAAGATCTTCGGCTGGTTCACGGCGACCGAATCCGCCTGCATCGCCGTGCTCTATGCCGCCGTGCTGTCGCTGTTGGTCTATCGCGAGATGGACTTGAAGGGTCTATACGAGGCGCTCTCCGACACGGGCAGACTGGCAGGCGTCGCGCTGTTCTGTGTCGGAACGGCGAGCGCGTTCGGCTGGCTGCTGGCCTACTACAAGATCCCCGAGGCGATCCTCGCGGGCGTGCAGTCCTGGGGAATGGGTTTCTCCGCGACCGGCTTCTTCATCGCCTTCGTGTTCCTGGTGGTCGGCTGCTTCCTCGATGCGATTCCCGCGATCATCATCTGCGCGCCGATCCTCGAGCCGCTCGCCAAAGCGGTCGGCATGGACCCGGTGCACTTCGCGATGATCGGGATCGTGTCGCTGGCGTTCGGCCTGGTGACGCCGCCCTACGGTCTTTGCCTGATGATCTCTTGCGCGGTCGCCGGGATCCGCATCAGGGACGCGATCAAGGACACCGGCATCATGCTGATCCCGATGCTGATGGTGCTGGCGCTGGTGATCGTGTGGCCGCAGGTGTCGTTGTTGCTGCCGGGCCTGATCTCGCCGGAATTCCTGCGCTGACGCACTGCCGTCATCCCGGCCGAGCGCGGAACGCGCGAGAGCCGGGACCCACGTGTCTCGCCGTCTTGGCTTGCCCGGATACCGGGATACCTGGATCCCGGATCGCGGCTGCGGCGCGTCCGCGATGACACCACGGGGGATGCTTACCTCAGGCGATATACCCGCTCGGCGGTGCCGCCGAGGATCGCGGCCCGCTCGGCGGCCGAAAGGCCGGATACCAGATCGGTGATGCCGCCCCAGACCTCCTGGTACTGGCCGGCAATCAGGATCACCGGCCAGTTGCTCGCCGCCAGGATGCGGTCCGGGCCGAAGCAGGCGATCACGTGGTCGACGTAGCGGCGCAGCGCCTCGGTCGACCAGCGCCAGTTGGCGATCATCGCCACCCCGGTCGACAGCTTGATGTTGAGGTTCGCGTGCCCGCTGGCATCCTTGATGAACGACGCCCACGGCTCCCAGCCCTGCTCCGGCACCGGCGGGCGGCCGAGGTGATTGATGACGAGCCGCAGCTCCGGCAGGCGCTTGGCGATCGCCAGCATCTGCGCATATTGCGCCGGATTGACCGGGACCAGCTCGAACACCAGCCCGGCGCGCGCGATCAGCGCCAGCGATTGCAGCACGTCCGGGTGCTGGAGCCAGTCGGGTGACGCCTCGAACCGCAAGAGATGGCGGAAACCGACCAGCTTGCCGCGCTCGCGCAATCGATCGATCAAGACCTCGGTTTCGGCGGCGCTGTCGAGCGGAATCCAGCCGACGACGCCGCGAACCCAATCGAACGCGTTGGCGAGATCGAGATATTCGTGCGTCTCTTCGGCGTCGTTGAGCGACTGGATCAACACCGTGCCGTCGACGCCGGCCCGACTCAGCTCAACCTCAAGGTCTTGCGGGGTGAAATCGCGGTCGAGCATGTTTCCGGCCGCCGGCGGCCAGCTGTGCGCGCGCCGCGCATGCTGCCAGAAATGCTGGTGGGCATCGATCACGGTCATGCGTTGACGAATGCCTCGTGCAGTTGCGGGAGGTTGACGGTGCCGGCGTTGTCGGTGCTGCCGACGCCGATGTAGCAGAAGATCAGCGAAGCCTCCTCGGTCTGCGAGGCGTTCGAGATCACGTGCAGCGCCCCGCTCGGAATGTAGACGAAGTCGCCGCCTTCGAGGGTCAGCTCCTTGCGCTCGCTGCCGTCATGGCGCGCCGTGATGCAGCGGATCTTGCCATAGAGGATGTACCAGCAGACGTCGTTCTCGGTGTGATAGTGCGTCATGTTCGGCTGCGCGCCCGGCACCAGGATGGTCCGCCCCATCACGGCATTGGAACCGTCGACGGTCGCATCGTTGATGCCGAAGCCGATGCGCAGCGGCGGCTGGTAGTCGGTGTCGGTGCCGATCTGCCGCTGTCTCACCACGGCGACCTGCTGCTTGTCGAATGGAACCATGTCCGGTCTCTCCTCGTCGTTCCCCGTGACTTCGGCGTCATCATCCGCGAAAGCGGATGATCCAGTAAACCCCGCCGACTGCGCACGACCTCTCCGCTGTCGCTTCCTGGATGCCCCGCTCTCGCGGGGGATGACGACCGCGAGATGAGCCGCGAGTGCCTATTTCATCGGCTCGATGCGGGCGATCCACGGAATGGCGGCGAGCTGAGCGAGCTTGTCCGGCGTGACGTTGCGCAACCGCATGCGGTTGAGCGCACCGTCGCGGCCGGCGAACGCGCCGTATTGCTGGACCCGCTCGTTGTGGAAACGTTCGGGCAGGAAGTCGAGCACGACGACGACGTTGCGCGGGCCGGTCGCGCCGCGGAGCGCAGGGTCGAGCCGACCAGAAGCCGTCGTCATGCCGTAGAGCTGCTGTCCGAACAGCGTGAGCGCGATCAGCGCAATCCCAATGAGGATCTTGCGGCCCTCGGGACCGGACCACAGCCGGCGTGGCCTCGCGGCGCGGCGCCCGGAAGCCTGCTCGGCACTGCCCATGCTCAATCAATTCTCCTTGGCGGTGTCGATGACGAGGCCCCAGCGCTGGATCGTGCGCTGTTCGATCGGCGCCAGCAGCCAGCGATCCATCGCGATCGCGATGGTGCCGATGATCAGGCAGCCGGCGATGATGATGTCGGAGCGGTGATAGTCGGCGGCGGCGAAGATCATCTGCCCCAGTCCGGACGGCGCGCCGACCAGCTCGGCGGCGATCAGCGCGCGCCAGCCGAAGCCCAGCCCGGAGCGGATGCCGGTGAGCACGTAGGGCAAGGCGCCCGGCAGGATGACGGTGCGAATGGTCTCCAGCCGCCCTCCCCCCAGCGCCTGCACGCCCTGCTCGTAAATTTCCGGCACCAGCTGGACGCCGAGCACGGTGTTCTGGAACACGATGAAGAACACCGTGTTCCAGATCACGAACACCGCAAGCGCGGTGCCGATGCCGAGCCAGCCGATCATCAGCGGCAGCCACACGATGCCGGAGATCGCATTGAAGAACACCACGAGCGGATTGAGGAAATCGGAGACGTTGCGATAGAGGCCGGCGACGAAGCCACCGAGGATGCCGGTGACGATCCCAACCGTCGCGCCGAGGAACAGCCGCCACAGGCTCGCCAGGACATTGCTGCCGAGCTGCCCGTCGGTCGCGAGCGCGATCACCGTCTCGGCCACGGCAGTGACCGACGGCAGCGTCGCCGGCGGTGGCCGGAAGGCGTTCCAGTAGGCGATCCACGCCACCAGCACGAGCACGAACGGCAGCGCCGGCAACAGCCGCCAGGCGAGGTCGCTGGCGCTGCTGTGCGCAGCCACGCGGATGGTTGGGGCGGGTAACGTCATAGGCGGGATGTCCGCGTTCGCTGACATGGTTCGAGACGCGTCGCTTCGCGACGCTCCTCACCATGAGGGCCGAGGGCTCCTACTTTCATCTTGAGGAGCCCGCGAAACGGGCATCTCGAAGGATGCCGGCCTGCTCCACTCCTGGTCATTTCCGCAGCATCCCCCAGCGCGCCACGGTGAGGTTCTCGATCGGCTGCACGATCAGCCGGTCGACGATAATGTAGAGGCCGCCGATCATGATCATGCCGACGATGATGCGGTCGACCTGTCCGAACGTGCGCGCGCCGAAGATCAGGTCGCCGAGGCCGCCCTTGCGCACCAGCATCTCGGCCGCGATCAGCGCGCGCCAGCCATAGCCCATCCCCAGCCGCAGGCCGACGACGATGCTCGGCAGCGCGCCCGGCAGGTACACGTCGGTGACCAGCCGCAGGCGGCCGGCGCCGAGCGAGCGCAGCGCCAGCGTGTAGTTCTCCGGGATCGCCCGCACGCCGATCATGGTGTTGAAGATGATCGGCACGATCAGGGTGTACATCACGATCACCAGTGTCGTGGTGTGGCTGAAGCCGAACCAGATGATCGCGAGCGGCAGCCAGGCGATGCCGGAGATGCCCTGCAGGAAGCGCAGGAAGCCCTCGAGCGCGTGCGCCGCGTAGCGGTTGACGCCGACCGCGAAGCCGATGGGCACGCCGATCAGCATCGAGATCGAGGCCGCGATGCCGATCATGGTCAGGCTGGTGCTGGCGTATTCAGCCAGCACGCCGTGGGTGACGAGGTGCACGAAGGCGCGCCAGACGGCGAGCGGCGAGACCAGCACGTTGGGGGCGAAGTCGCCGGTCGCATGGATCGCCCACCAGGCCGCGACCAGCAGCGCGAACGGCAGCAGGACCTTCAGGTTATCGAGCGAGCGCCGCGCGCCGAGCAGCCCATGCGGTCGCCGGACGGCCGTCACCGCGGTGGCGCTCATGGCCATGCTTTCGCCTGCCGCCATGGTTCGAGACGCGCGGCTTCGCCGCGCTCCTCACCAAGAGGGCCGAGAATTTCAGCCCTCATCCTGAGGAGCCCGCGAAGCGGGCGTCTCGAAGGATGGCCGCTGGCTATTCTGGGGGCCCGCATCACAACGCCGCGCGGGCTGCTGTACGCCGTCTTCCGCGAACAGCGCCGCGCCGCGCTCGGCGCGCACCAGCTTGAGCACCTGCTCGGCGATGCCCTGCATCTCGGGATCGGCGGTGAAGGATTCCCAATCGCGCCCGCCCGGCGCGCGGCGCGGAATGTCGATGCGCGCCTTGATCTCTCCCGGCCGCCGCGTCATCACCAGCACGCGGTCGCCGAGGAACACCGCCTCGTCGACGCTGTGGGTGATGAAGAACACGGTCTTGCGGGTCGCCGCACACAGTCGCGCCAGCTCCTCCTGCAGCGTGAGCCGCGTCATCGCGTCGACCGCCGCGAACGGCTCGTCCATCAGGATCACGTCGGGATCGGCCGCCCAGGTGCGCGCCACCGCCACGCGCTGCTTCATGCCGCCGGAAAGCTCGTGCGGATAGCGATCCTCGAAGCCCACAAGTCCGGTGAGCTCGATCAGCCGGGCGACCGCACGCTCGCGTGTGGCGCGCGGCACGCGCGCGATCTCGAGGCCGTGGCCGATGTTCCGGCGCACCGTGCGCCACGGCAGGATCGCGAGCTCCTGGAACACCACGCCGCGGTCGCGGCCCGGTCTGGTGACCTCTCTGCCGTCGCAGAAGATCGCCCCCTCGGTCGGCTTGATGAAGCCGGCGATCGCCTTGAGCAGCGTGGTCTTGCCGCAGCCGCTGGGGCCGACCAGGGTGACGAACTCGCCGGCGCGGATCGCGAGATCGACGACGCCGGTCGCCTGGACCGGCCCGTCGGCGGTATCGAAGAAATGCCGGAACCCGGAAACGACGATCTTGCCTTGCGCCGGGGCGATTTGATCATTCGCCATGGGCGCGCGTGCTTTTACCTCTCCCCGCCTGCGGGGAGAGGTCGGCGAGAAGGAAGCGGCGCCGCCTCGCGTGACATCACCCGAGCTGGCCCTTGCACTCGGCCAACGTCTTCGGCAGCGGCGGCAGGTCGGCGAAGAACTCCGGATGCTTCTCGACGATGCGCTTGAACACGGTGTCGTCGTAGAAGTCGGCCGGCTCGAACGGCTTGTCCTTCTTCAGCAGGCCGCTGCGGATCATCTCGTTGCCGGTGCGCACCAGCCCCTCGACGGTGCAGACCGAGATGCGCGGGTCCCAGGTGAGCCATTTCAGGCCCTCGGTGCCGTCCGCGACGTTCAATCCGTCGAGATAGCGGGTGGCGATCTCGGCCGCCTCCTTGGGGTTCTTGCGCACGAACGCCGCCGCCTCCATCAGGCCGATCGAGAATTTCTCGACGAAGTCGTAGTTCTTCTTGATCCAGTCCTCGTGCGCGACCGCGCCGATCACGTCGGTGACCAAGCCTTCCTCGCCGCGACTGACGATGACGGCGTTGGCGCCGAGCGCGCTCACCGCCTGGGAGGTGTACGGTTCCCACGGCGCCACCGCATCGACGAGCCCCTGCTGGATCGTGATCGGCATGTTCTCGACCGGCACGCTGACGAGTTGCGACTTCGAAATGTCGAGCTTGTGCCGCTTGAACCACTCGCGCAGGTAGACCTCATTGGTCGAGCCCGTCAGGTGGGCGATCTTCTTGCCTTCCATCGATTTCGGATCGGCGGCATCGATGCCGCGGTCCTTGCGCCCGATGATGGCGCGACCGCCCGCCTTCGCCAGGTAGTCGGCGGCGTTGTAGTAGGCGATCACGCCCTTGAGCATGTTGCCGCTGGCGCGCGCCGACGCGGTCGTCGTGCTCAAGGCGGCGTGGCCGAACTGCGCGTCGCCGGCCTGCACCGCCTGCACCACGGCGCGGCCGCTGCCGGTGAGCTTGACGGTGACGTTGAGGCCCTGTTTCGCCCAGTAGCCGTTCTCCGCCGCCACGTAGGCGGGCGTCGAGAACAGGTTGTTGACCACCATGAAGGTGACGTCGCGCATCTGCTGCGCGGAGGCCGGGCCGGCAGCGCATGCTGCCGAAAGGACGGTAGCGGCCGCAAGCGCGATGGCGCCTCGCCGCGTTCCCGTAAGGCGCATCTGATCCTCCCTGATCTCGTCGTTGTCGACCGCAGCCGGCCTTGCGGCCAGGGCGGCTGTTGCCCGGCATAAGAGTGGCTGGGACAGCGCCGGTCAAGCCGTGTGCCCGACAGACCATGCAATGCCAGCCAGCTCCAACCTCAGTGAGCGTGTGGTCCTGTGCGGCACCATCGACGCCAACGTAATACAATCGCTGCATGAAAAAGTTCACCGTCCGCCTGTCCGACTCCCTCATGGCGCAGATCGAGGCGGAGTCGCGCGAGCGCAAGCTTTCCAAGTCCGACGTGATTCGCGAGCGATTGAGTCATCCCGCCGGATTGCGGCGCGGGCAACGTGCGACGCTCGCCGCCATTGTCGATCTTGTCGGCTCGGTGGATGGATTGCCTGCAGACCTCAGCACCAACCCGAAGAGACGCCTCAGTCGTCGTTAGGATCGGTGGAGTGCAACGAAGCCCCTCGTCATCTCCTCACAGCGTTTGATGGGTTTTGCTTTCCGCTCAACCCACCCTCCATCCTGCCGCGCCTTCGGATCTCCTCGATCACCGAGCTGTTGTCGAGCGCGCCCTGGCCGTGGCGGATGCAGGCCTCGATCAGGCTGCGATAGGTTTCGAGCAGCGGCAGCTCCTGCCCGAGCTTCTGCCCCTGCGCGCGCGCCAGGGTCGCGTCCTTGTAGGTGACCTCGAGGGCGCCCTCCGGGTTGTAGTCGCGCCGCACCATCTTGGGCCCCTTGCCGTCCATCACGCGCGAGTAGGCGGCGGAAGCCTTGGCCACTTCGAGGAACCTCGCCGGCTCGAGCCCGAGCCGCTCGGCGAACACCAGGCCTTCGGCCAAAGCCGTGCGGTTGATGCCGAGGATGAGATTGATCGCAAGCTTGGCGCGGTTGCCGTCGCCGTGGCCGCCGATGTGGAACTGGCGCGGATAGAGCGCATCGAGGATCGGCTTGACGTGCGCCGCGAGTGCCGGATCGCCGCCGATCAGGCCGGTGCCGAGGCCCTCGCGGCACTGCTGGCTGGTGCCCGACACCGGTATCTCCAGGAACCGCAGGCCGCCCTCGGTCGCGCGCGCGCCGAGCGCGGCGATGCGGTCGGGATCGCAGGTCGAGCCGCACAGCACGATCTTGTTGGAGCGCGGTCCGACCGCCTGCAGGACGTCGCTCTCGACCACGTCCTCGACCTGGGCGGTGTCGAACACCATGATGATGATGGCGTCGCAGCGCCGTGCGACGTCGGCCCCCGAGGCCGCGGCGGTTCCGCCGATCGCCTCAAGGTGCGCGTTCTTCTCCGGCACGACGTCGTAGCCGAGGACGTCTTGGCCGGCGGCGATCAAGCGCTCGGCGAACATGGTTCCCATCAGGCCGACACCGATGAGCCCGACCGGCGACAGGGTGGTCATCTGCAGCATCTCCCGCGACTATGGGTTCAGGGTGATAGGCAGGTTCGGAATTGTATCCTTCGAGACGCATCGGTGTCGAAATTCGACCATTGCGAATGGGATTCACAGCGGCGCGATGCCGAGGTCGCGCGCGACGGCGTCGAGGCTCTCGCGCAACGGCTTCGGGATCGGAATGCCGGCGGCGCTGCGCTCGCGCGCCTTCTCGGCACTCTGCTCGCCCGGCAGGAAGATGCGCTCGACGCCGGGGAGCCGCGCCGAGCCGCGGATGTCGCGCACCACGGCATCGACGCCGCGCTTGAACGCCGCGGCGGGCCCGAAGGCGTCGATCGCGATCGCGACAACCGCATGCCCGGTATTGCTGGCGGTGCCGACGTCCTTGACCATCTCGATCACGTCGCGGCCGAAGGCCGCGCGGTTGAGCGTGCCGGCGAGCAGTCCGATCATGAGGGAGAGGCCGTAGCCCTTGTAGTCGCCGATCGGCAACAGATAGCCCTCGTCGGCCCGCCTGGCATCGGTGAGCGGCTTGCCGTCGCGGTCGATCATCCAGCCGACCGGCATCGGCTCGTTGCGCTGCGCCTTGAGCCGCACCTTGCCGAAGGCCGCGACGGTCGGCGCCATGTCGAGCACCACCGGCGGCTCGTCCAGGGCCGGCACCGCGATCGCGACCGGATTGGTGCCGAGCAGCATCTCGCTGCCGCCCCACGGGGGCAAATGGTTGGCGCCGCCGACCGCCAGGTAGAGCCCGATCATGTCGTGCGCGAGCGGCATGGTGGCGTAGAGCGCGGCCGGCCCTGCGTGGTTGCTCATGCGCGCGCCGACCCAGGCGACGCCCACCGTCTTCGCCTTCGCGATCGCGGTTTGCGCCGCGAACCGCATCACCAGGTGTCCCATGCCATTGTCGCCGTCGACCAGCGCGGCAGCCGGCCGCTCCGACACGACCCGGATGTCCGGGCGCAGGTTGATGCCGCCGGCGCGGATGCGCCGGACGTAGAGCGGCAGGCGGATCACGCCGTGGGTGTCGGTGCCGCGCAGATCCGCCTGCACCATCAGCTCGGCAACGACCCCGGCGTCCGCCGCCGGCAGGCCCGCCGCCTCGAACGCCCGCGCCACGAAGGCCTGCAGCGGCGCGGCGGCGATCCGCGGCACATCTTCACTCATCTGCCCTCCACACCCGCTTGCCATGCTCTCACGAGTTGCGAGAGCATAGCGGGCGCGACGGGGAGCGGAAGAGCATGATCAACGCCGCCATGGTCGGCCTCGGACGCTGGGGGCAGACGATCCTCGGCTCGGTGCATGGCAAGAGCACGCGCGTGCGCTTCGTGCACGGCGTGAGCAAGGAGCCGGAGCTGGCGCAGCCGATCGCCGCGCGGCACGGCATCCGGCTCTCCACCGATCTGGCAAGCGCGTTGGCCGATCCGGAGGTCGAAGCCGTATTCCTGGCGACGCCGCATTCGCTGCATGTCGCGCAGGTCGAGGCGGTCGCCAAGGCCGGCAAGCCGGTGTGGTGCGAGAAGCCGCTGGCGCTCAGGCGCGGCGAGGCCGTGCGCGCGATCGAAGCGTGCCGCACGGCCGGCGTGCCGCTCGGTACCGGCAACAACAAGCGCTGCTTCGCCTCGATGCGGGAGCTCGAGCGCGTGATCGCGGCCGGCACGATCGGCGAGGTCTTCCACATCGAGGGCCATTTCTGCAACGAGCACAGCACGCGGGTGCAAGGCGGCTGGCGCGACGATCCGAACGAATCGCCGGGCGGCGGCATGACCGGTGCCGGGCTGCATGTGCTCGACGCCTTCGTCAATCTGGTGGGGCCGGTGGCGCGCGTCGATGCGCGGCTGGCCGCGCGCCAAGCCCCGCCGGACCCGCGCGACGCGGTCGCCGCGCTGGTGGAGTTCGAAAGCGGCGCGACCGGCCTGATGGCGACGGTGCGCGCCGCGCCGATGTTCTGGCGCGTGCACGCCTTCGGCACCCGCGGCTCGGCCGAGGCGCGCGGGGAGGACACGCTGATCGTGGCGCGCATCGGCGAGGACCCGCAGACGCGCACGTTCGAGCACGTCGACTCGCTGCGCGTCCTGGTCGAAGCCTTCGCCGATGCGGTCGAAGGCAAGGCGCCGTTCCCGGTGACGCCGCGCCAGATGCTCGACCTGATCGGCGCCTTCGAGGCGATCGTCGCCTCGATCGCAAGCGGCGCCCCGGTTGCGGTTGATGTCTCGCCTGTGCATACCGCTGCCGCTGAGTGACGCGCCAGCGGCCTGCTTGAAACGCGTGATGTCGAGCCAGAAGAGCCTCACTTGGGCGCGCATATCCGGATCATCGGGTGCGGCCCGCTTAGAAAGGCATCAATCCGGCTGAGCCAGCGAATAGCTCGTGCTTCGCCCCCCTCCTTCGTCCTTGACCAGAATTGCGCGCTCCAGCAGGTCGGTGATGTCCCGCAGCGCCGTATCGGGCGAGCACTTCTGGATTGCCGCCCACTTGGACGATGTAAGCTTGCCCTCAAAGCCATCAAGCAAGCGATTGAGCATGTCGCGCTGGCGCTCGTTCAGCGCGGCGGCCGGCTGGTTCTCCCAGAAGCGCGCCTTCCTGAGCACGCCGGCGAGCATGCTGTCGGCGCCGTCAACGGCGCCCCCAAGGCACGCCACGAACCACTGCAGCCAGTCCGTAATGTCGAGATCGCCTGTCTGAGTCGCTGCGAGAATCTCGTAATACGCCTTGCGCTCGTGCCGTATCTGCGCCGACATGCTGTAGAAGCGCTGCGGGTTCTGCTCCGAGCGCGCAAGCTGCATGTCCGCAATGGCGCGCGCGATGCGCCCGTTGCCGTCCTCAAACGGGTGAATGGTCACGAACCACAGGTGTGCAACGCCGGCCTTGAGCACGGGATCGATATCCTCCCCGCCATTGAACCACGGGAGGAACGCTTCCATGTATCGCGCGACCCGATCTGCTTTCGGCGCTTCGTAGTGCACACGCTCCCGCCCGACCGGCCCTGAAACGACCTGCATCGATCCCGCCTTGGCATCGCGCCAGGCGGCGACCGTGATTCGGTGCATGCCGCTCCGCCCGCTCGGAAACAGCGCCGCGTGCCAGCCAAACAGCCGCTCGTTTGTCATCTCCTCCCCGTATTTCTGCGTCGCGTCGAGCACCATCTCGACGACGCCCTCCACATCGCGGTCCGCCGGGATCAGCCCACCGAGGTCCATTCCGAGCCGGCGCGCAATGGACGAGCGAACTTGGTCGCGGCTTAGGATTTCGCCTTCGATCTCGCTGGACTTGACGACGTCCTCGGTCAGGGTGCGGAGCATGGCTTCGCTGCGCAGCCTAAAGCCAAGCCCTTGCAGGCGGCCGATCAGCCGCCCTTGGCGGTGCCGCACGTCGGCGAGCGGCCGCGCCAATGTTCTGGCGTCCCAGCGAAATTCCGGCCAATTCTTGAGATCGTAGATGTAAGCCATAATCTCCGCACTATATGCGGTGATTATGGCTGCTATTCCCCGCAAATGGCAAGAATAATCGCCGCATATGATGCAGAGATTACGGCCGTGGTCTTTACATGAGCCGCCACAGTTACTCGAGCTGATCGGGGCTCGCGGGGGATGTGCGCCTCGACCGAGGCGGTGCCCCCGCTGGCGTTCGATGTTATGCGGAACGAGACCCCGAGCGCCGTCACGTAAAGCTCTTGAAACACTCGTTTCATCAACCTAGTGTTCGAAACGAATGTTGCCAACCGCGGGCACCTGCTCGATGCCGCACCCCCTGACCGAACGGCTGATCGGCGAGTTCGACCGCATGCCGGCACGGCTGCAGGCGGCTGCACGGTTCGTGCTCGACCAGCCGCAGGATGTGGCCCTGCTGACCATGCGCGAGCAGGCTCGCCGCGCCGGCGTTCCGCCGGCGACAATGACGCGGCTGGCGCAGCGGCTGGGACTGGCCGGCTATGACGAGATCCGCACCAGCTATGCGGCCGCGATGCGCAAGAACGCCGCCGGCTACGCCGAGAAGGCCGCGGATCTTGTCGGCCGGCGCGGACGGAAGCACTGGGAAGCCCTGACCTGCGACACCGCCCAGGCGCTGGCCCATCACGTCGGCGCGCTCGGCCAGCCGGAGGCGGCCGCACAGCTCGCCGCGGCGGCCGCCGGGCTGGCGAAGGCCTCCCACATCTACTGCCTGGGGCTGCGGTCGAGCTTCCCGGCCGCCTTCATCTTCCACTACATCTGCGGCATGTCGGGATGCGCGGTCACGCTGCTCGACGGCCCCGGTGCGACCGGCGCCGACGCGCTGGCGGGCGCAACCACCCGCGACGCGTTGCTGGTGACCAGCGTCAGGCCGTATACGCGCCCGACGATCGACGCCGCGAGGCAGGCCAAGGCTGCCGGCCTGCGCCTCGTCGCCATCACCGACAGCGCGGTGTCGCCGCTCGCCTCGCTCGCGCATCACGCGATCCTGGTCGGCACCGCCTCGCCGTCGTTCTTCGATTCCAAGACCGCCGCCCTGGCAGCGGCGGAGATCCTGGCGATGCTGGTCACGGTGCGGGGCGGCGAACGCTCGCTCGCCGCCGTCACCGCCCGCGAACGCTATCTTGCCTCGGTCGACGCCTATTGGCATCCCGCGACCCGAAAAGCCCCCCGATGACCCATATCCTCCATCGCCAGATCCATGCCGAGTTGCCGGTCGCGGTGCGCGGGGCCGGGCTCTACCTCTACGACGCGGCCGGGCGCGCCTATCTCGACGCTTCCGGCGGCGCCGCGGTCTCGTGCCTCGGTCACGGGCACCCGAACGTGCTGCGCGCGATCCATGCGCAGCTCGATGAGCTCGCCTACGCCCATACCAGCTTCTTCACCACCGCGGTCGCCGAGGAGCTCGCCGATACGCTGATTGCCGACGCCCCCGCCGGACTGTCGCACGTCTATTTCCAGAGCGGCGGCTCGGAGGCGATCGAGTGCGCGCTCAAGATGGCGCGGCAGTATTTTGTCGAGCGCGGCGAGCCGCAGCGCCGGCACGTGATCGCGCGCCGGCAGAGCTACCACGGCAACACGCTCGGAGCGCTTGCGACCGGCGGCCACGCGGCGCGGCGCGCGACGTTCGCGCCGCTGTTGTTCGAGACGCACCACATCGAGCCGTGCTTTGCCTACCGTCATCGCCGGGCGGACGAGAGCGCGCAGGCCTACGGCCAACGCGCGGCCGACGCACTGGAGGCGAAAATCCTCGAGCTCGGGCGCGACCGCGTGATCGCCTTCGTGGCGGAGACCGTGGTGGGCGCGACCGCGGGCGCGGTGCCGCCCGCGCCCGGTTATCTCAAGCGCATCCGCGAGATCTGCGACCGCTACGGCGTGCTGCTGCTGCTCGACGAGGTCATGTGCGGCATGGGGCGCACCGGAACGCTGCATGCCTGCGAGCAGGACGGGATTGCGCCCGACCTGATGGCGATCGCCAAGGGCCTCGGCGGCGGGTACGAACCGATCGGGGCGGTGCTGCTGAGCCGCGCGATCTTCGATGCCTTCGCCGACGGATCGGGCTTCTTCCAGCACGGCCACACCTATCTCGGACACCCGCTCGCATGCGCGGCCGGGCTCGCGGTGCAGCGCGTGATCAAGCGCGACCATCTGCTCGATAACGTCAAGGCCATGGGCGCGCGCCTCAACCGCCGGCTGGCGGAGCGCTTCGGCAACCACCCGCACGTCGGCGACATCCGCGGGCGCGGGCTGTTCCAGGCGATCGAGCTCGTCAGCGATCGTTCCGACAAGACGCCGTTCGATCCGCAACTGAAACTGCATGCGCGCGTCAAACGGGAAGCGATGGCGCGGGGACTGATGGTCTACCCCTCCGGCGGCACCGCCGATGGCGCTGCCGGCGACCACGTGCTGCTGGCCCCGCCGTTCATCGTCGATGCGCCGTCGATCGACCTGATCGTCGAGCAACTCGGCGATGCCGTCGACGCCGCGGTACAGGCCGCGCGCGGCGTTGCGGCCGCATAGGCAAAACCACAAATGATCGAAGACACCAACGGGAGGTTCTCCATGTCGAAACTTCATTTCGGTCGTCACGCCGTCGCGGCCGCCACCGCGCTCGGGCTCATCGCTTGGGCGGAGCCCGCCGCGGCGCAACAGAAATTCGTCACCATCGGCACCGGTGGCGTGACCGGCGTCTACTACGCGGTCGGCGGCGCGGTGTGCCGGCTGATGAACAAGGACCGGCAGAAGACCGGCATCCGCTGCTCGGTCGAATCGACCGGCGGATCGGTATTCAACGTCAACGCCATCAAGTCGGCCGAGCTCGACTTCGGCATGACGCAGTCGGACGTGCAGTACAACGCCGTGAAGGGCGAGGCGCAGTTCAAGGCCGCCCCGGTCAGCGACCTGCGCGTGGTGTTCGCGGTGCATGCCGAGCCGTTCACGGTGCTGGCGCGCAAGGAAGCCGGCGTCACCAAGTTCGAGGATTTCAAGGGCAAGCGCTTCAACCTCGGCAACCCGGGTTCCGGCACGCGCGCGTCGATGGAGCAACTGCTCGCCGAGATGGGCTGGAAACTCTCCGACTTCTCGCTGGCCTCGGAGCTCAAGGCCGACGAGCAGGGGCCGGCGCTCTGCGACAACAAGATCGACGGCTTCTACTACGGCGTCGGCCACCCGTCGGCGGCGATCCAGGATCCGACCACGAGCTGCGGCGCCAAGCTGATCTCGCTGACCGGTCCGGCGATCGAGTCGCTGGTGAAGAAATTCCCCTACTACTCGGTCGCGACCATCCCGGGCGGCATGTACTCCAACAACCCGACCCCGACCACCACTTACGGCGTGCGCGCCCTCATGGTCGCCAGCGCCAAGCAGCCTGACGACGTCGTCTACAATCTGGTGAAGGCGGTGTTCGACAATTTCGACGAGTTCAAGAAGCTGCACCCGGCATTTGCCAACCTGGAGCCGAAGGAGATGCTCCAGTCGGGCATCTCGGCCGAGCTGCATCCCGGTGCGGTGAAGTACTACAAGGAGAAGGGCTGGATGTGAGCTGACTCCCGCCCCGGCCAAGCTCACCCTCGTGTCCCGCACGCGCTCCAGCGCCTAGTGCCGCATTTGCAGATCCGGGATCCGGTTTCCTTCCCCCCAAACGGGGCAGCCGGGGTCCCGGGCCTGCCGCGCACCGTTGCGCGTCATGCCCACGACAAGAAATTGTAAGCCCGCAACCTTATGACCGCCGAACAAGAAACCGCAAGCGATCACCCGCGGTCGCGTGTCGAGCTCGAGGCGCGCATTGACGCCGAGATCGGGAGTGGTGCGCCGCCATCGCGCGCCGAACTCGACGCGCTCGTCGCCGAATCCGATCTCGGCGGCCGCCGTCCCGGCGGCGCCGTCGGGCGGCTGCTGACCGGCCTTGCCATCGCGTGGTCGCTGTTCCAGCTGTGGTACGCTTCGCCGCTGCCGTTCACGCTCGGCTTCGGCATCTTCAACGACACCGAGGCGCGCGCGATCCATCTTTCGTTCGCGCTGCTGCTCGGCTTCATGGCGTATCCGGCGTCCGGTGCGTCGCCGCGCGATCACGTCCCGATTTTCGACTGGGTGCTGGCCGTCGCGGCGGTGTGCGCGGTCATGTACCTCATCGTGTTCTATCACGACCTCGCCCTGCGTCCCGGGCTGCCGACGCGCTGGGACATAGCGGTGGCGGTGGTCGGGGTGGTGTTGCTGCTCGAAGCGTCGCGGCGGGCCGAAGGCCCGTGGATGCCGATCATCTCGATCGCGTTCCTGTTCTACGTGTTCGCGGGCCCGTATCTGCCCGGGCTGCTGGCGCACAAGGGCGCCTCGCTCGGCCGCGCGGCCTCGCATTTCTGGTTGACGTCCGAGGGCGTGTTCGGTGTGGCGCTCGGGGTCTCGACCGCTTTCATCTTCCTGTTCGTGCTGTTCGGCGCGCTGCTGGAGAAGGCCGGCGCCGGAAACTATTTCATCCAGCTCGCGTTCTCGCTGCTCGGCCAGTTCCGCGGCGGGCCGGCCAAAGCCGCGGTGGTCGCCTCCGGCATGACCGGGATGATCTCCGGCTCCTCGGTCGCCAACGTGGTGACCACCGGCACCTTCACCATTCCGCTGATGAAGCGCGTCGGGTACACGCCGGTGCAATCCGGCGCGATCGAATGCGCGGCCGGCGTCAACGGGCAGCTGATGCCGCCGGTGATGGGCGCCGCCGCGTTCCTGATGGCCGAGTATGTCGGCATCACCTATGCGGACGTGGTGCGGCACGCGTTCCTGCCGGCCATCATCACCTACGCGGCGCTGTTCTACATCGTCGACATCGAGGCGGCGAAGAAGGGCATGACCGGGCTGCCGCGCACCCGCCGGCGCTCGCTCGCACAGGGCGCGCTGAAGGCGTTGCTGACATTCTGCGGCCTGGTGATCCTCTCCGGGCTGATTTACTGGGGCCTCGGCTGGACCAAAGACGCGTTCGGGCAAGCGGCGAGCCTCGTTGCGCTCGTCGTGGTTCTCGCCGGCTACATCGGGCTGGTTGCGGTGCGCGCCTGCCACCCCGACCTGCCGCTCGACGATCCCAACAAGGCACTGGTGACCGTACCGGACTTCTACGAGGTCGCACGCACCGGCCTGCACTACCTCCTGCCGGTCACGGTGCTGATCTGGTGCCTGATGATCGAGGAAATGTCGCCCGGGCTGTCGGCGTTCTGGGGCGTCGTGGCGATGGCCGGTCTGGTGCTGACGCAGCGCCCCCTGACCGCCCTGTTCCGCGGCCAGCGCCGGCTGGGCCCGCACGCGTGGACGGGCGTGCGCGAGTTCTTCGGCGGCCTCGAAAACGGCGCCCGCAACATGATCGGGGTCGGCATCGCGACCGCGACGGCCGGCATCATCGTCGGCACCGTGACCTTGACCGGCATCGGCCTGGTGATGACCGAGATCGTGGAGTTCCTCTCGGCCGGCAGCTTCGTGCTGATGCTGGTCCTGACCGGACTGATCTGCCTGGTGCTGGGCGCGGGGCTGCCGACGACGGCAAGCTACGTGGTGGTCGCGACGCTGATGGCGCCGGTGATCGTCGCGCTGGCGGCGCAGAACGACATCGCGGTGCCGCTGATCTCCGCCCACATGTTCGTGTTCTACTTCGGCCTGATGGCGGATGTGTCGCCGCCGGTCGGGCTCGCCGCCTATGCGGCCGGCGCGATCGCCGGCGCCGATCCGATGAAGGTCGGCTGGCAGGGTATGCGCTACGAGAACCGCACCGCGCTGTTGCCGTTCGTGTTCGTCTACAATCCCGAAATCCTGATGATCGACATCGGCGGGCCGGTTCATTTCCTGGTCGTGGTGATGTGCTGCGTGCTGGCGATGGGCGCGTTCGTGGCCGCGAGCCAGCACTGGATGCTGGTGCGCAATCGCTGGTACGAGACGGTCGCGCTGCTGCTGATCTGCTTCACGCTGTTCCGCCCGTCGTTCTGGCTCGACATGATCTACGAGCCGTTCGTGTCGCTACCCGCCGGCCAGGTGCTGGCCCAGATCGAGAAGGCGCCGAAGGACGGCGCGCTGCGCGTGCGGGTGGTGACGCAAGACTTGAGCGGCGACCCGGTCGAGAAGCTGGTCCGCCTGACACTTGGTCCGGGCAGTTCGCCGGCCGAACGCCTGGCAGTCAGCGGGATCACGGTGAGGCCCGCGGGCGACAGCCTGATGATCCAATCGGTGCGCTTCGGCAGCGAGGCGCGCAGATACGGCCTGCAGCAGGGCGACGAGATCCGCGCGGTGCTGGTGCCGGCCGAGCGCCCCTCGCCCTACTGGTTCGCGCTGCCGGGGCTGGCGCTGTTCGGGCTGATCATCCTGGCGCAGCGCCGTCGCCTGCGCCCCAGCCACGGTCTCATCCGGGCGAGTCCAACCTAGCCGTCATGGCGAGCCGGGGGCGAAGCAATCTCGTGCAGCGCTACCGCCCTCCCGGCCTCCGCAATCGCAACCGCATTCCGAAACTTCCGGGACCATGCGGATTGCTCACGGCCAGCCTGCCAGCCGTCTTGCCAGCAGCAGACCGAAGGCGAGCGCGAACAGCAGGCACAACGGCGCGTACCAGCCCTGGTCCATGGCGGCGAACGGCTCCTGCGCAAAGCGCCGGCGCCAAGCCGGAAGGTAGGCGGCGATGCCGCGACCGGCAAAGACCAGGGTGGCGACGGCGCCGGCCGTCGTTGCGAGCAGTGGCGGTCCCCGCACGTGCAGGAGATCCGCCATCGCCAGGGCCACCAGGCCGGCGCACAGCAGCGCCGCCGCGGCGGCAAAGCACTCGAGCGGGCCGGGCATGCGAGTCTGTCCGGTACGCCCGACGACGAGTGCCACCAGATCGCGCTCGCTTTCGGCCGGCCAGCGCATACCGAGCCCCCATGCCACATGCACGGCTGCGATCGCCGCGAGCGCGAGAAAAAGCATGACGGCAAGGGAGGTCATGACCGGAACCGCCGCGTGCACTTGGTGCTCATGCGCAATTCCCGTTATTCACAGGGCGCGGTAGCGCGAACGCATTGCTTGGTCCGCCGCCCTCACCTACCATCACATCAGCTCGTGACGTTGCTTAGGGAAGTCGAGCGGGCGCTGAAATTGATCGCGGTTGTCGTGCAAACGACAGCAGGTGGTCGAGGTCGTGCCGGTTACCTTCTCTTGGTAGAGTTGTGAGCTCTGCGGGCAGGCCTCGGCCTGCCCGCTGCGTTTTTGAGCGGCCCCATCATCTGCTGGCGGAAGCCTTAAGGCCGTTTTCTTGCCGGGGGGCGCGATAAGCTCGGCAGCATGCAGCAGCCGCAGCCAAGCCCTGCTCGTCCGCTCGCCTGCGGCCACTCCTGCCTGCGCCATCGTCCACCCGCTCGACGGCACGGTTTCAGTCGAAAACCTGGAGCGCTGCACCGCCGCACTTCCTCGCGCTGCGACTGCTCACAATGCAAGCGCACGCCGTAGCGCGCCCTCGTCCATGTCCTGGCGCTCGCAGGAATAGACGATGGCGCCGCGGTCCATGACGGCGAATCGATCGCCGAGCTCGCGGGCAAAATCGAGATACTGCTCGACCAGCACGATCGCCATTTGCCCCAATCCGCGCAAATAGGTGATGGCGCGACCGATATCCTTGATGATCGAAGGCTGGATGCCTTCGGTCGGCTCGTCGAGCAAAAGCAGGCGCGGCCGCGCCACCAGGGCGCGCCCGATCGCGAGCTGCTGCTGCTGGCCGCCCGAGAGGTCGCCGCCGCGCCGCCGCAACATGTCGGCGAGCACCGGGAACAGCGAGAACACGTCGTCCGGGACCTGACGCTCGGCGCGCTTCAGGGGGGCGAACCCGGTTTGCAGATTCTCCTGCACCGTCAGCAGCGGAAAGATCTCGCGGCCCTGCGGCACATAGGCGATGCCGCGGCGGGCGCGCTCGTAGGGCGCCAGCGCGGTGATGTCGGCGCCTTCCCACAGAATGCTGCCGCGGCTGACCGGATGCTGGCCCATGAGCGCATCGAGCAGGCTGGTCTTGCCGACGCCGTTGCGGCCGAGCACGCAGGTGACCTTGCCGGGCTCGGCCTGCAGCGAGATTCCGCGCAACGCCTGGGCGGCGCCGTAGTGCAGATCGATGTTTCTGACGTCGAGCATTTTAGTGAATAGTGAGTAGTGAGTAGTGAATAGTGAATAGCGATCCGATCATACTGAAACTCCCGTTCGCGACACCGTGTCCGCTTTCACTACTCACTACTCACTACTCACTATTCGCTACCTGCCCAGATACACCTCGATCACGCGCTCGTTCGACGACACCTGATCGATCGAGCCTTCGGCGATAGCCGAGCCCTCGTGCAGCACCGTGACCTTGACGCCGAGCTCGCGCACGAACGCCATGTCGTGCTCGACCACGACCACCGTGCGCTCGCGATTGATCTCCTTGAGCAGGCCGGCGGTCTGATGGGTCTCGGCGTCGGTCATGCCCGCCACCGGCTCGTCGACCAGGAGCAGCTTCGGGTCCTGCGCCAGCAACATGCCGATCTCGAGCCACTGTTTCTGCCCATGGGAGAGCGCGCCGGCGACGCGACCGCGCAGCGCGGTGAGGCGAATGGTCTCGAGGATCTGGTCGATGCGCGCGCGCTCGGCGGCGCTGTCGCGCCAGACCAGCGTCGCGCGCGCGCGCCGGTCCGCCTTCAGTGCGAGCCGGAGGTTGTCTTCCACCGTGTGCATCTCGAACACGGTCGGCTTCTGGAACTTGCGGCCGATGCCGAGCTCGGCGATCTCCGTCTCGTCGAGCCGGGAGAGGTCGAACATCCCTTCGAAGTACACATCGCCACCGTCGGGCCGGGTCTTGCCGGTGATCACGTCCATCATCGTGGTCTTGCCGGCGCCATTCGGGCCGATGATGGCGCGCATCTCGCCCGGCTCGACCGCGAGCGACAGCTTGTTGAGCGCGCGGAAGCCGTCGAACGACACCGTGACGCCGTCGAGATAGAGCAGCGCGGAGGTGGTGCGGACGTCCATCGCGGCTCTCACTCGGCCGGCTGCGGATCGGTCAGCGCGACCGGCCCGCCGTTCGCGGCGCGTCGATCTTTGCGCTCGTTCCACCAATGCTGCAGGGTGCCGACGATGCCGCGCGGCATCAACAACGTCACCGCCACGAACAGGCTGCCGAGCACGAACAGCCAATAGGGCGCGAGCGCCCCGGTGGTGAAGAACGTCTTGGCGTAGTTGACCAGCACGGCGCCAAGCACGGCGCCGGTGAGCGTGCCGCGGCCGCCGACCGCAACCCAGATCACCGCCTCGATCGAGTTCGCCGGGGCAAATTCGCTCGGGTTGATGATGCCGACCTGCGGAACATAGAGCGCACCGGCGACCCCGGCCATGCAGGCAGACAGCGTGAACACGAACAGCTTGTAGGACTCCACGCGATAGCCGAGGAAACGGGTGCGCGCCTCGGCATCGCGGATCGCGATCAAAACCTTGCCGAACTTCGAAGTGACGACAACGCGGCAGATCAGGAACCCGAGCGCCAATGCGGCACATGAGGCCACGAACAGGGCTGCCCGCGTCCCTTGAGCCTGCACGTTGAAGCCGAGGATGTCCTTGAAGTCGGTCAGGCCGTTATTGCCGCCGAAACCGAAATTGTTGCGGAAGAATCCGAGCATCAGCGCGAACGTCAGCGCCTGGGTGATGATCGAGAGATAGACGCCGGTGACCCGGCTGCGGAAGGCAAACCAGCCGAATACGAAAGCCAGCACTCCCGGAACCAGCAGCACCATCAGCATCGCGTACGGGAAGTGCTGGAAGCCGTACCAGTAGACCGGCAGCTCCGGCCAATTCAGGAACACCATGAAATCGGGAAGCGTCGGATGCGCGTAGACGCCGCGGGTGCCGATCTGCCGCATCAGGTACATGCCCATCGCATAGCCGCCGAGCGCGAAGAACGCCCCGTGGCCGAGCGAAAGGATGCCGCAATAGCCCCAGATCAGGTCGATCGAGAGCGCGAGCAGGGCATAGCAAAGGTACTTGCCCAGCAAGGCGACCAGGTAGGTCGGCACATGGAACGGCGAGCTCGGCGGCACCAGAAGGTTGAGCGCTGGCACCAGCACCGCGACCGCAATCAGCAGCCCCAGGAACACCATGGCGCCGCGGTCGGACGCGCGGGTCATGAACGGCGCGATCATGCCTCGACCGCCCGACCCTTGAGGGCGAACAGCCCGCGCGGACGCTTCTGGATGAACAGGATGATCAGCACCAAAATCGCGATCTTGCCGAGCACCGCGCCGGCGAACGGCTCCAGGAACTTGTTCGCGATACCGAGCGTCAAGGCGCCGACCAGCGTTCCCCACAGGTTCCCGACGCCGCCGAAAACCACCACCAGGAACGAATCGATGATGTAGCTCTGGCCGAGGTTGGGACTGACATTGTCGATCTGCGAGAGCGCGACCCCGGCCATGCCGGCGATGCCGGAGCCGAGCCCGAAGGTCAGCGCGTCGATGCGGCCGGTGCGGATGCCCATGTTGGCCGCCATGGCGCGGTTCTGGGTCACCGCGCGCATCTCGAGGCCAAGCCGTGTGAACCGCAGCAGGCCGAGCAGCAGCGCAAATACCGAAAGCGCGAACACGATGATCCACAGCCGGCCGTAGGTGATGGTGAGCCCGCCCAGCTCGAACGCTCCGCTCATCCAGGACGGCGCGCCGACCTCGCGATTGGACGCGCCGAATGCGACGCGCACCGCCTGCTGCAGGATCAGCGAGAGGCCCCAGGTGGCAAGCAAGGTTTCGAGCGGACGGCCGTACAGGAAGCGGATGATGCCGCGCTCGATCAGGATGCCGATGGCGCCGGCGACCAGGAAGGCGAGCGGCACCGCGATGATCAGCGAGTAGTCGAAGAGCGCGGGGTTGTGGGCGCGGATCAGCTCCTGGACCACGAACGTCGTATAGGCGCCGAGCATCACCATTTCGCCGTGCGCCATGTTGATCACGCCCATGACGCCGAACGTGATGGCAAGGCCGATCGCGGCGAGCAGCAGGACCGAGCCGAGCGACAATCCGTACCAGGCGTTCTGGGCGGCGTTCCACAGTGCCAGCCGGCCTTCGATCCAGCCGATGGCGTCGGCAGCGGCTTTCTTGACCTCGGCGGACGCGCCCGCCGGCAGCGCCGCCAGCAGCGCGAGCGCCTCCTGGTCGCCGCGGTCGCGGATCACCGCGACGGCGTCGAGCCGATCGTCGTCATTGGCATCGGCCTTGTTGAGGATGACGGCGGCGCGGGCCTGCGCCAGCGCGCGCTTGACGCGGGCGTCGGCTTCCTTGTCGAGCGCGCTCTCGAGCGTCGGCAGCGCGCTCGCGTCGCGCGATCTGAATACCGCCTGCGCCGCCTCCAGCCGTTTGGCGGGATCGGGCGCCAGCAGCGTGAGACCGCCCAGCGCCGCCTCGACGGCACGCCGCAGGCGGTTGTTGAGACGAACCGGATTGAGATCGGCCGGCGCCACGCTAGCGGCCGGCTCGCCGCTCGCGGCGTCGACGATCGCGCCGGCTTGCGTGCGGACATAGACTTTCTTCGCGCCGGGATCGAACAGCAGGCGGCCTTCCTGCAAGGCCGCGATCACGTCGGCGGCGCGCGCGTGCCCGCTCGCGGCCACGTCGTTGATCGCCTTCTCGGTATCGCGGAAGGAATCGGTCGTGAACCCGGCGAGCGCCGCCTCGAAGCTTTGCGCACGCCCCGGCCCCGCAATCGCAATCAGCACGGCGACAGCAAGGGCCAGCGCGATGAGGCCATCGCGAAAGAAACGCATCCAAGCAGGTCCCGGCAGCCAGATATTGGGAGGCGGCGGCAAACGGGCCGCCGCCTCCGGTCACTCGGACAGGCGCGAGCTCAGGCGCCGCACTTGTTGGTCTTGGTGTTCCAATTGCCGCACTTCTTGTCGACCCAGTCGCCGACCAGATCCTTGGAACCGTCGAGCTCCTTCGACCAGGCATCGCCCGGCACCAGCACGTCGGTCTTCCACACCACGTCGAACTGGCCGTCGCCCTTGATCTCGCCGATGTACACCGGCTTGGTGATGTGGTGGTTGGCGAGCATCTTGGACATGCCGCCGGTCAGGTTCGGCGCCTCGATGCCGGGCAGCGCGTCGATCACCTTGTCGGGATCGGTGGTCTTGGCCTTCTCGACCGCCTTCACCCACATGGCGAAGCCGATGACGTGGGCCTCCATCGGGTCATTGCTGACGCGCTTGGGATTCTTGGTGAAGCCCTTCCACTTGCCGATGAACTCGGCATTGGCCGGCGTCTTGATCGACTCGAAATAGTTCCAGGCGGCGAGGTGGCCGACCAGCGGCTTGGTGTCGATACCGGCGAGCTCCTCTTCGCCGACCGAGAACGCGACCACCGGAATGTCGGTCGCCTTGATGCCCTGGTTGCCGAGCTCCTTGTAGAACGGCACGTTGGCGTCGCCGTTGATGGTCGAGACCACCGCGGTCTTCTTGCCGGCCGAACCGAACTTCTTGATGTCGGCGACGATGGTCTGCCAGTCGGAATGGCCGAACGGTGTGTAGTTGATCATGATGTCTTCGGACTTGACGCCGCGCGACTTCAGGTACGCCTCGAGGATCTTGTTGGTGGTGCGCGGGTAGACGTAGTCGGTGCCCGCGAGCACCCAACGCTGCACCTTCTCTTCCTTGGCCAGGTAGTCGACCGCGGGGATCGCCTGCTGGTTGGGAGCGGCGCCGGTATAGAACACGTTGCGCTCGCTCTCCTCGCCTTCGTACTGCACCGGATAGAACAGGATCGAGTTGAGCTCCTTGAACACCGGCAGCACGGACTTGCGCGACACCGAGGTCCAGCAGCCGAACACGGCCGCGACCTTCTCCTTAGTGATCAGCTCACGCGCCTTCTCGGCGAACAGCGGCCAGTTCGAGGCCGGATCGACCACGACCGCCTCGAGCTTCTTGCCGAGCAGGCCGCCTTTCTTGTTCTGCTCCTCGATCAGCATCAGCATCACGTCCTTCAGCGTGGTCTCGCTGATGGCCATGGTGCCCGAGAGCGAGTGCAGGACACCGACCTTGATGGTGTCCTGCGCAGTTGCGGGCCCGGCTACGCCCAGGGCGAGAGCAAGGCCGGCCGCGGCAATCAGCCCGCGGCGGGTCATAACGGTTGGAGTGAGCATCGCGATGTCCTTTTGCGTTGACGCGTGCGATCCGGCCGGCACCGGCCCGCATGCGGGGCAAATCGCAAGGCCCGTGCCAAAGGCTCACAGTGGCGTGAAATCGCTGGAAATCGCGCAGGGATCGGGCGCACGCTTTGCCACGAAAATAGGCAGAGCCCAAGAAATCGCTCGCCAGGAGGGCAACTGCCTATTTATTAGGCGACAAGGGATACGCGGCTGGGATCGGACTCGGAGGAAGCGCGACGAACGACTGCCGAGCCAGCGGCGCTGGCGGGAGCTGCGCAAGTTGCCGCGATCCGCCTAATCGAGCTCGCGAATCATTTCACACTCGGCAAGCGCGGGCGTGTGAGAGAGCGGTCTGGTTGCGCCGGTTGGCCGGAATCCGCAGCGCAGGTAGAGCGCGGCGGCGGGTTCGTTCCCGGAGGCGACCCAAAGGGTGAGGTGCGCGGCGCCGCATGCCCGTGCCCACGATGCGACGGCCTCCACCAGCTCGACGCCCACGCCGAGCCGGCGTGCAGTGCCGTCAACGAACATGCCGACGAGGAGTGGGCCCGCACCCTCCGGCTCGTCTGCTCGGACGAGGCCAGTCGCCAAGCCGAGCCATTGCCCGTCGCGTTCGGCGATGAACGTCGCACCATCACACCCCGCCGATGCGCCGAGAACCCGCTCGCGCCAAAAGTCGTCCGGATAGTCCTGCTCACGTGCCAGGGTCGAGCCGTACGCCATCGGCGCCTCAGCAAGCGCGCGCAGACGGAGCGCTCGCAAGCGCGGTCCCTCGTCTGCACGTATCCGGCGGATATGTGGCTTCATGCTGCCATGGATCGTCGTGCCCGCGACGGCGCGCATGCATTACATGACGTCCCGCACCGCGGCCGGCCTCGTATTGTCGACTTCGCACAGCGCCGACAGGGCTGCAGCGACAGGCAGCGGCAGCGTGAGCTGACCGGGATCATGCGCCCAATTGCTGTCGGCTTCGCCAGGGAGCATCGCCGAACAGCATTTCGTAGTGGCGACTGATCCTTTCGTTGCATTCGCACGCGGCATCCTGCAGCGCTTCCGGCTTGAGCAGCTCGATGTGGCCGCGGCGGATGCGAAGAAAACCGGCTTGCCCGATCTGATGCGCAATCACGGTCACGCTCGTGCGGCTGACCCCGAGCAGTTCGGCAAGCAGCTCCTGCGTTAGCGGCAAAGGCTGATGGTCGTTCGTTTGCCAAAAGCGCAACAGCAATCGGCATAGTCGCTGCTTAAGGCTATGGGAGGCATTGCATGCTGCGGTCCATTGCGCCTGGCAGAGCACATACTCCTGGTAACGGATCAGCAGCGATCGTAGCGCCTCACTGTCTTCGGCGATCTGCCGCAGGTGACCGATGTGTACCGTCGATGCCCTGCCCTCGATATTCACCTCGGCCCTGGTGCAGCCGACGCGCCCGTCCAGGGCCGTGATGCCGCCGATCGTTCCCTCACGGCCGACCACCCCGGCTTGGACCACTTCGGAACTGTGCAGCACGACACCTAGGGAGACGGCGCCGGCAAGCGGAAAGTACACCTCGCTAACCTCGCTCCCCGGCTCGTGCAGCACGGTTCCCGCAAGCAGCGGTACGGTCCGCATCCGGCTGGAAAGAAGCTCGAAGTCTGTGTCAGGCAGGCTCGCCAGCAATCGGTTCTGGGCGTGCAGTGGCCTGGCGTCCACAACCCGCTCCTTCACGTTGATTTTGTTGTCGTCCCCACCACATAGCCTATGCCTGCGGTCAACAAACGCAACGTTTTGCTTCTGTCGGCTTGCGGATGGGGCGAGCTGGTTGGATGGCTGCCGCGTGGCCTCGGCGCCGACAATCATGATCTCAGCAGCGACCCGGGGTCCTTGACGCGGACGGCGGCCTTCCCGTTCGCCGCTTCCAACAGCGCATCGATCAGACAGTGGACTCGCAGGGCCTCGGCGCCACTGATGGCGGGAGGGCGGCCCTCATCGACGGCATCGAGGAAATCCGCCAGCAGCGCCCGATGCCAGTCGTGCGGGAACGCCATCGGGTCGGCACCGGCCCCGGCGGCGCCGCCATCGCCCTTAAGCTCGACCGTGCGGCCGTCGTCAAACCGCACGGTGAGCTCGGTTCCGGAGAGCACGGCGGTCGCGCGCGCGCCGGTGAGCTCGATGCGCTCGGGAAAGCCGGGGAACGCCGTGGTGGTGGCGTCGATGGTGCCGAGCGCGCCGTTCTCGAAGCGCACCGCTGCGCACACCAGATCCTCCGTCTCCATGCGGTGGACCGGCGTCGTGGTCGCGTAGCCGGCGACCTCGGCGACCGGTCCGGCGAGGCTGAGCGTGAGATCGAGGGTGTGAATGCCCTGGGTGAGCAGCACGCCGCCGCCGTCGCGCGCCCGGGTGCCGCGCCCGGGCTGATCGTAGTAGCTCTGCGGCCGCCAGTTGCGGATCGAGGTCGAGCAGCCGATGAGCTCGCCGAGCGCGCCGCCGCGCATCAGCGCGGCAAGCTTCTGGGCGGCGGGACGAAACCGGTGCTGCAGCACCACGGCGAGCGTCACCCGCGCGCGGGCGCACGCCTCGACCAGCTCGACCGCGCGCGCGGTCGTGATTTCAAGCGGCTTTTCCAGCAGCACGTGCTTGCCGGCCGCCGCCGCATGCCGGGCAAGGTCGAGGTGGGTGTTCGGCGGCGTCAGGATGGCGACGCTGTCGATGCTGCGGTCGGCCAGAATGGCGCCGAGGTCGTCGCTCAACGGAAATGAAAACCGCTCCCCGAACGCGCCGCGGCGCGTCGCGCTCGGGCTATAGGCCGCCGCCACCTCGACCCGATCGGCGAGGTCGAGCAGGCTTTTGGCATGCGGCGTCACCGCCATGCCGAGGCCGATCAGCGCGAGACGATGGCGCGGCATCGCTAGAAACCGTAGAGGCGCGCCGGGTTGTCCACCAGGATGCGCCGGCGCACCGCCTCGTCCGGCACCCAATCGAGCAGCACGTCCAGCAGCATCGCGTCATCCGGCTTGTTGTCCGCCGGCGAGGAGGGATGCGGCCAGTTGCTCGCCCACAGCATGCGCTCGGGCGCCGCCCGCACCAGCGCCTTGGCGAGCGCGCCGACGTCGCCGTAGTACGGCGGCCCGACCTTGGAGACTTCGTACGGCGCCGACAGCTTGACGTAGGTCCTGCCGTTGTCGACGAGCGCGAGCAGCACCTTGAAGGCGGCGTGATCGGGCGCGACCGGCTCGAGAAACTTGCCGGTATGGTCGATCACCAGCGTGCCCGGGAAGCGGCGGATCAGCGCCTCGCGCTCAACGAGCTCGCGGCCGTCGAGCTGCAGCTGCACGTGCCATCCGCAGGCCTGCACGCGCACCGCGACCGCCTCCAGGCTGTCCCACGCGAGCGCGCCGCCCGGCAGCATATGGAAGCGAACGCCGCGGATGCCGGCCCTGGTCAGCCGATCGAGCTCGGCGTCGGCGACGGCTTCGTCCACGACCGCGATGCCGCGGGCATTGACGCCGAGCGCGGCAATCGCGTCGAGGGTGCAGCGGTTGTCGCGGCCATAGGTCGTCGGCTGCACCACCACCGTGCGCTCGATGCCGAGCCGCCGGCACATTTCCCGGTAGGCGCCGACGCCGGCGTCAGGCGGCGTGATCAGCGCGGTCGGAGCCGTCGGAAAGCGACGGTCGTAGAAATGCATATGGGTGTCGCAGGTGCCCGGCGGCGCGACCAGCCGCGGCCTGGACGAGGTCATGGGTGCCATCGCCCTGCCTAGCGCATTTTGGTGAGGCGAGCGAGAGGCGCCGCACCGACGCTTGCTGTCGGCGCCGACACTCCTGACATATGACCATCATCGATCCAGGAGGACGACCCGATGCGCCGAGTTACCTTGCGGCACGCAAAGGCCGGCTTATCGGCAGTGGTGGAGCAAGCCACGCGCGGCAAACCGTCGGTCATTACCCGGCATGGGAAGCCAGAGGCAGTGGTGCTCGGGTTTAGCGATTGGGAGCGGCTATCGCGCGTGCCGTCGTTCGGTCGCCTGTTGATGTCGGCGCCGTTTGAAGAAGGAGACTTGCCCAAGCGACGTAGCGCCGATTAGCGCCCGACCATAGGCCGCTATTGGCGTCGTTGTTGCGCGAGCTTGACCCGCGCGTCTATCTGCTTTGCACGACGCCAAGCCCCGCCGTCGCCGCCGGCGCGCACGACTTTACCGGGACATCACGCCGTCGGCTCGCTACGCTCGAAGATCGCCGGGCCGGCCACCGGCGTCGGCTCCTGGCGCCCGCCATTCACAAACCTGAGTGCCCAAAAGTAACCGCGCGTGGGTGAGAGCGCGTCTCGCCCACGCGCGTGCGCATCAGGCTCGTTCGCCTAACGCGCTTCCTACGCAGCCTTGCCTTTCTGCTGCTTGAACATCGCTTCGGCGCGCTTGCGCAGTTCCTGCGGGGCGACGTCCTCCTTGTGGGTTGCGATGTGCCAGTAGTTGCCGGACGGATCCTTCACATTGCCGGCGCGGTCGCCATAGAACTGGTCCGATGGCTCCATCACCGTCGTGCCGCCGGCGGCCACCGCGCGCCGGTAGACTGCGTCGGCGTCCGGCACGTAGAGATGAACCATGCACGGCATCGCCGGATGCTGCTCGCTCGCCTCCGAGATCATCACGTGCGAGTCGCCGATCTTGAGGTCGGCGTGCATGATCTTGCCGTCCGGCCGCAGCATCGGCTCGAACGACATTTCGGCACCAAACGCCTTCTTGAGGAACTCGACGGTCTTGTCGGCGCCGCGCGCGACCAGATAGGGCGTGACCGCGTGGTAGCCTTCGGGAATAGGTTTCACGGGCATGGGCTGCTCCTGTGTTGTGGTTGGGATGTCAAAACAGATAGCGCCGAATGCCGGCCTTTGTGTGCCATTGCCATGAAGTTTCCGCGACCAGGGAACCGCGGCAAAGCTCCACGTCGGACACTGGTGAGGGGACGATCCGTCGTTGCTGCGAGAAGCAGCCAGGAAGCAATCTGGAACCGCAGCGCGGTTCTGCATTGCTTCGCTTCGGCTCACAATGACCAGGAATGAGCCGTCTGGCTTACGGCGCCTTCGACCTCGCCGACCCGGCCGGTCCGCATCAGCTTGCCCGGGAGCGCGCCGGGCCCTTGGCAGATGACGAGCATATTGAACCGCCAAAGGCATGGTTCACATCGCAATTTGGCACCAGTTGATTGGGACCGGCTTAAACATCGGATCATGAGCGAAGTCCCCGGGGACGACGATCGGAAGAAATCGAAAAAGTGCGGCTCTGGTTGTTCTGCGCAGCACGTTGGACGCAAAGATAGAACAGATGACGGCTCCCTCCGCAGAACTCTTCGGCACTACGGACCTTCCACCCGCCCTGAATTAAGAGCCGCTTGACCAGGTGCCCGCCAGTTTCCAACCGAAGCATGCGGCAGTCGTGGTTCGAAAACATGAGCAGCGTAGTCCGCAGCCTGACGGATCAACGGGCACTTGCAGACGAGTGATCGCAACAACGGTTCTCTCGCGCAATACTTCGCGTAGGGGACTGCTTCGAACATTGAGCTTCGGCATTGCATCCCAAACTTGGAAATGGTCGTCCAGCACACCAACGTGTCTCCAGCGCGCCGCGTCGACCGGGAGCAGTGCTGCCTGATATCGGACGATAACATCGAAATTGGATTGGAGGCGTCCCGTCCAACTGTCTGGGCGACGGAACATGAGAACATCGCCTGCCCGTAGGTCGACGATGTTTATCGAGATGAATGTCCGTCGTGCTCAATAGCAACAACGGTTGCAGGGTCTACTGAGCCAAGCTTGTGAAGGCCTTCAATGGGATGTTTGCCGGCATCAAAAGGAAGCGCGAGCTCCCCAAACATGTTCCGCGCGAATGGCTCTATCAATCATCAGCAAAGAAACCGGCGCACGAACCTTGTCCGAGGGCGTTCGTTCAACAGTGATCATCTCAGCCGGCAGCCGGCGCCTTGTTCGCTTCGAGGGGGTCTCAGCCTCAGTCGGCAGCGGAATTATCAACTGAGAGATATCGAATTCCGTTCTTTTCGCCGGGGTGAGCGCCAAATTCTCAAGCCGCGCGTCGCGATCCAGCTGGAAGACTTCGCCCACCCTGTACGTGCTCACAGGACTGCCTATTTCCAGCGAAAGCTGAACCCGTTCGTCCAAGTCCCAGAAGGTCAGCCAAACCTGCGTAGGGAGGGAAATCTTTTCGATAAGCTGAACATGCGTCACGTGAGCCATGAGCCCTTCCCCCTCTCCGCCCAATCCCAAACTTCTACCATACCTGAGCGGTATCAAGCCTTTCCGGTTCAAGTTCATGCTAAGGAGCGTCCCGGATAACGCTCCCCTTCGCGAAGAGTTCAGACAGACTGCCGTTCATTGCATCTAGGAAGGCCACTTGGACAAATACAAGGGTCAATTCCAGCGTTTTGGCCGGACACGGCAGTCGCCGGCCCGCAAGAAGACGCCGACAATCATCTTCTACGAAAGGGGCCGGCCAGGCATCCGCTTACGCCGCCAACGCCGTGCCGTGGCGCCCGGCGCGCACCAGCTTGCCCGGGAGCGCGCCGGTCGGCTCGCCGCGCTCGAAGATCGGCGTCCCCGCCACCAGCGTCGCCTCGTAGCCCTCGACGCGCTGCACGAAGCGCCGGCCACCCGCCGGCATGTCGTGGACAAGCTCGGGCTTGTGCAGCCGCAAGGCGTCGAAGTCGATCAGGTTCAAGTCGGCGCGCAGCCCCGGTGCCAGCCGGCCGCGGTCGAGGAGGCCGAAGAACTCGGCGGTCTCGCTGGTCTGCCGCTTGACCAGATGCGCGAGCGGCAGGCGCGGGCCGCGGCTGCGGTCGCGGCCCCAGTGCGCCAGCATGAAGCTCGGAAGGCCGGCGTCGACGATCGAGGTGCAGTGCGCGCCGCCATCGCTCAAGCCCAGGAGGCAGGCCGGGTCGGCCAGCATCTCGCGGATCGGCTCGTGATCGCCGGCGACGTAGTTCACCACGGGGAAGTAGAGGTACTGACCGTCGGCCCCGGTAATGTAGTCGTAGGCCACCTCGTCGGGCGTACGGCTTTCGCGCGCCCCGATCGCCGCGACGCTCTTCTCCGGCCCGGGCTCGTAGTCGGGCGGATTGCCCATGGTGAAGAACTTGTCCCAGCGCGTGGTGACGAGCTGGCGGAACTGCGCGAGCTTGGCGACCTCGGCCTGCGAGGGCTTCTCGGCGAGGATCCGCCGCCGCATCTCGGGATCGCGCAGGCGCACGCGCTGCTCCGCGATCGGCAGGCCCTCGATCTCTTTGTAGCTCGGCCGCACCGTGAACGGATTGAGTGCCGTGCCGATCCCCATCATCACGCCGATCGGCCGGCCGGCGATCTGCGCCGTGAACGACAGGCCGTCGGCGCGTGCCTGGTGCACCGCCTTGATCAGGCGGCGCCAGCGCTCCGGGTCCTCGTAGCGGTCGGTGAGCAGGAACCAGACCGGGCGCCCGGTCTCGCGCGCGACCCTGGTCATCCACGCGAGCTCGTAGGCCTCGTCGTCGAAATCGCTGTTCATGCCGAACGCACCGGCGCCGACGGCGCCGAGCGCCGAGCCAATGCCGACGAGCTCGTCGGCGTCGGCATCGCGCGACGGCACCAGCTCGCCGTCCGGCGTCTTGTGCGAATCGGTGCGCGACGTGGTGAACCCAAAGGCACCGACATTGAGCGCCTCGATCGTCAGGCGGCGCATCTCGGCGATATCCTCGGGCGTTGCCGGATCGCGCCGGATCGCGCGGTCGCCCATGACATAGACGCGCAGCGGCAGATGCGCCGCCTGCGCGGCGATGTCGATCGCACGCGGCCGGCGATCGAGCGCATCCATGAATTCCGGGAAGCTCTCCCATTCCCAGGTCAGCCCGGCGGCCAGCACCGGGTTGGGGATCTCCTCGACGCCCTCCATCAGGTCCATGAGGGCGCCGCGGTGATGCTGCTTCACCGGCGCGAAGCCGACACCGCAATTGCCGAACATCACCGTGGTGACGCCGTGCCAGCAGGACGGCGCCAGCAGCGGGTCCCACATCGCCTGCCCGTCGTAGTGGGTGTGCACGTCGACCCAGCCGGGCGTGACCAAAAGCCCGGCGGCGTCGATCTCGCGCCGACCGGGTCCCTGCTTGCCGCCGACCGCGACGATCCGGTCGCCGGCGATCGCCACGTCGCCGGTGAACGCCGCCGCACCGGTGCCATCGATGATGGTGCCGCCGCGAATCACGATGTCATGCATGGGAGCCGCTCCTTGCGAAGGCGAAGGCGCGCATGATGCGCCCGCACGCCGCGCGCGGCAATGGTGGCCATCTTTGCGCAAAGCCAGAATATGTTGCAAAGCGTCAAAGATCGTTCCAAAGTTGAACAGACGAGCTCACAGCGGGGGGCGCCGGCATGTCACGCATCCTTGCACTATGCGCAGTCCTTCTCCTGCCGGCACTCGATCCCGCAACTGCATTTGGCCGCTGCGCCGGCTTCAACGCCAGCACCCTGGATATCGGCGACGTGCCGAAGGCGCGATGGCGCACCGATTATCCGGCCTCGGTCGGGACCGTGTCACGGCCCTGGCAAGGCATCGATTTCCGCACCGAACCGCAGAGGTATTTGCTGGCCGTGCTCGATACGCTGAAACCGCACTTCAAGCGCGACGGGCGCAAGCTGGTCGGGACCACGGGCGAGGATTGGTGGATTTCCCTTTGGCTCGATTATACGACGTCCGGCCGCGAGCCATTCATGGGCCTCACCAAGGAACGGGGGCCGGACAAGGGCGACCTCTCGCCGACAAATCTCGCGGGCCATCAAGTCTGGGCGGTCGGGTTCTACAACGCCCCCGGTGCAACCATTCTGGGCAAGGTCTTTGCCGACCCCTGCAATCCGCAGCTGCCGGCGTCGGTGAATTTCCCCGAGGGCACGGTTTCGGCGAAGTTCCTGTTTACCGACGCCCCTGCCGACGAAGTGACCTACCTTCGGGATGCGCCGGAATACGATGCCAACATCGATCGCGCGGGGTCCGGCAATCAAACCCGACCGGTAGCCGAACGGCAGAAGAGAGCCGTGCGGCTGTTGCAGGTCGACATCTCGGTCAAGGACAGCGGGGCGCTCGAAACGGGATGGCTTTTCGGGACTTTCGGCTGGGTCGGCCCGGCCAAAGGCGACGGGCTTTACGACAACCTCGTGCCGGTCACGCTGCAATGGGGCAACGACCCGGGCGTCGTCACCACCGCCATTGTCCAAAGCTGGGTCAACCCTGATCTGCGCAATGTCACCCACGGATGGGACAAGCGTCCGACGCTGGGGTTCAACGGCCGGTCCAACGGCGCAGCCGACAATATCCGGTCATCCTGTCTGTCCTGCCACGCAGCGGCTCGAACCCCACGCTCCCCGAAGGGTCTGCTCGGCTCCCGCTTCGACATGGAAAGCGACATCACCGATGCCGACAAGGTGCGGGCGCATGTGGACGCCTGGTTCGGCAACCTCAAGGGCGGAGACCTGTTCGATCCAACCGAGCCCGCGGTCTCAGCTCTGGATTATTCGCTGCAGCTCGAGGCAGCCATGTTTCGAATGTGCAGGGCCTGCCAGAACGGCGATCTGACCGGTCCGACACCGGGCATCTGCCGCGCCACCAAGTTTTTCGATCAACCGTCGTGTCATACCGCGCCTACGCCGCTCGATGCCGCGGCACGGGTATCAAGACAACAATTGGAGGACGAACCTCCGCCGCGCCAATAGCATCGACGATCGTTTCCTTGCCTCACGGATGCGCCCGCCGCCGCTCGGCGCGACGGCTGCCAATGGGTTGCGCACCCGCTCGAGCCACTCAATCGAGGCGGAGGCGTTTAAGCTTGCCGACGCACTCGTCGATGAACGCGCGCACCTTGTTCGACATCAGCTTTGAGTGCGGATAGACGACCTGCACCGGCGTCGGCTCGGTTTCGAAGTTTTCCAGGACATACCGCAGCCGGCCTTGCTTCCTGCTCGGCGCAACCATGTACGACAGGAACATGCCCAAACCCAAGGAATTGACACAGGCGTCCACGGCGCTGTCGATATCATTGCAGGTGATCACGCTGCTGATCGGGACGGACACCTCTCGCGACCCGACTCGAAAGTGCCATTCGTTGCGGGGCACCAGACCGCTGTGGCGGACGCAAACGTGGTCACGCAAGTCGCTTGGCGTTTGCGGAACGCCGTGGCGGCGGAGGTAGTCCTCGCTCGCGCACACGACGCGCCGGGTGCGCCCGACCGGAATCGCCACCATGGAGGAATCCCTGAGGTGGGCGATGCGGACGCCGACATCGACGCCTTCCTCGATCAAATTCACCACGCGATCGACGAACAGCATGTCCGCCTCGACCTTCGGGTGACGCCGAACGAAGCCGGTGACGATCGGAGCAACGTAGCGGCGACCGAACAGGGCCGAGGCGGTAACCGTGAGCTTGCCGGCCGGCTCGCGCCGGCGGGACACGAGCGCGTCCTCCGCTTCCTGCAGGGCGGAAAGGATGACGCGGCAGCGCTCGAGATACTGCGAGCCATCGTCGGTGAGACGGATGCGCCGCGTGGTGCGTTTGAGCAGCGACACGCCGAGATGCCGCTCGAGCCCGGCCAGGGTGCGCACTACGGTCGGCAGCGAAACGTCCAGTGCGTTCGCGGCGGCGGTAAGGCTTCCGGTCTCGACAATGCGTACGAACGTCGTCATCGCCACCAGCTTGTCCATGCCGGAATTATTACTTCAGATGTTGCAATAGTCTATTGCTTTGCACCCCATTTATTTCATCCGCAGAGTCGGCTGAGCTGGCCGCCTGGGCCCGGGTCGGTTGCGGATCGATGCCGCGGACTTCCAGGCCGGCACCCCATGGGTGCGGATGGTCGCAGCTGTTCACGAAGGAGGTTGCCATGTTGCCGAACCTGCGCTGGATTTCGTCGGCCATTATCCTCGCCGGTCTGACCGGCCCCGCATGCGCCGACGTCATCACCGACTGGAACGAAAAGGCCGTGGCATTCGTGACCGCGCGGTCGATGTTGCCGCCGCAGGCAGAACGGGTGATGGCGGCCGTTCACCTTGCGATGTTCGACGCCGTCAATTCGATCGATCATCGATATCTGCCGTACGCAGTGCAGCTCCCGGCCGCGAAGGATACCTCGAAGGATGCCGCAGCCGCGGCCGCGGCCGCCGCCGTGCTGACCGCGTTGCATCCGAACGCGGCCGATGAGATCAAGGCCGCGCTGGCAGCTTATCTCGCAACGATGCCATCGGGCACCGCCACTGCGGACGGGATCAAGCTTGGCGCGGCGGTCGCGATGAAAATTGTCGCGGCACGGGCCAACGACGGGTCGAATGCGCCCGACGCGTATCGGCCGAAGACGACACCCGGCGTCTATGTCCCGACCCCGATCACGGCGTCTTCGATGTGGCCGAACGTGACGCCATTCGCGATGACCAGCCCGTCGCAATTCCGGCCGCAGCCTCCGATCCCGCTTCAAGGCGAGGAATGGGCGGCGGACTACAACGAGATCAAGAGCCTCGGCGGCAAGACCAGCCCCGCGCGCTCCGCGCGGCAGACCGAGGACGGTCACTTCTGGCTGATGACGGGACCGGTGAGCTACTATCCGATCGCGCGCCAACTTGTCGCGGCGAAGAAAATGGACGTCATCGACAGCGCGCGCTTCATGGCACTGGCGTCGACTGCCGTTTCCGATGCCTTCATCGCGGTGTTCGATGCAAAGTATCACTACGACTTCTGGCGGCCGATCACCGCGATCCGCAACGGCGACATCGACGGAAATTCGGCAACCGATCTCGACCCGACTTGGCAGCCGATCGCCAACACGCCGATGCACCCCGAGTATCCGTGTGCGCACTGCATCAGCAGCGCCGCCATCGCGACGGTCATTGAAGCCGTGTGCGGCGGCGCGGACATCCCGGAAGTAACGATGACGAGCCCGACCGCCCCCGGCGTAACGCACCGCTGGAGCAACATTTGGGCCTATGCCGACGAGGTGGCGATGGCACGCATCTACGCCGGCTTCCACTATCGGTTCTCGACCCGCGTCGGACAGGATATGGGGCGCAAGATCGGTCGCTATGTCGTCGACAAGACGCTGCGTCCGGCAGCGGTCGCGGACGCGGCTCCGTCGCGCTGACACGCGCGTCACGCAGCCGACTCATACGGGCCCGGGGCGGTTAGGAATCGAAAAGCCATGGCGCCCGTGCGGACGCGAACCCGAAGGAGAAAACCATGAGAACCATCATCGCTGTCGGATTGATCGCAGGTTTCGGCGCGCTTGCGCCCTCGCAAGGCTCGGCACAACACGCCGCAACCCATGCCGGATCGCACGTGATGGTGTCTCCGGCTGAGCTGACCTGGAACGACCTCCCGGCATTGCCCGGTGTGAAGATCGCCGTCCTCGAAGGGCCGCTGACCGAGGCGGTGCCGATCATGTTCCGGCTGAAGTTTCCCGCCAACTATCAGGTCCCGCCGCATTATCATCCCGGTATCGAGCACGTGACGGTGATATCGGGGACGTTGAACATGGGCATGGGAGAGGTATTCGACAAAACCAAAACGCGGGCGCTCTCCGCGGGCAGCGTCGCGATCATGCCGCCGCGCACGCCCCATTTCGTTTGGACCAGCGAAGAGACCATCGGACAGGTTCACAGCATCGGCCCCTGGTCGGTCACCTACGTCAATCCGGCGGATGATCCGCGAAAGAAATAACGGCAGCAGGCGCGGGACTTGCGCGCGTGCCGAGTTCCGAGGAGCGAATGCGGAACGCCACCTATTCGAGCGACGTGGCCTTCACGCCGTCGGTCAAGGCCGTGCAGGCCCGCAAGGGCTCACGCCGCTCGTACCGGGGCATGGAGCAAAAAGGCTCGTGGGAGACGCGCATCACCGCCGATCTTGCGCGGTTCATCGAGGCCCAGAGGAGCATCTTCATCGCGACCGTCAATGCGGAGGGGCAGCCCTATATCCAGCACCGCGGCGGGCCGCCGGGCTTCTTGCGCGTCCTGGACGAGCAGACGCTCGGATTTGCGGATTTCTCCGGCAACCGGCAGTACATCACGCAGGGCAACCTCGCCGACAATCCGAGGTCCCATCTGTTCCTGATCGACTATGCGCAACGGCGGCGCATCAAGGTCTGGGGACAGGCACGCGTGGTCGAAGGCGACAGCGGGCTCATCGCCAGGCTAATGCCTGACGGCTATCAGGCTCGCCCCGAACAAGTCATCCTTTTCACTGTTTCTGCCTGGAACGCGAATTGCTCGCAGCATATTCCGCAACGTTTCGAAGCGGACGAGGTTGCGGCCGCGCTGGCCGATCGCGACCACCGCATTGCGATGCTGGAAGCCGAGATCGGGCGGCTGCGCGCCGCAGCGCGTTGAGAAGGCGTACGGCACTCACACCGGCGCGAGCCCGGCGTCGCCGTCGAACTCGTCGCTGCAGAACGGCCCGCCCTGGTACCAGTCGCCGATCGGGTCGGGCTTGAGCTTGGCCTGGGCCGCCATCGCCGCGTCGCGATGGCTCTCAGCGCGGCCGGTCGGCTTGTAGCCGTAGCGATGGGCCGCGGCATTGTCCCACCAGGCACGTTCGTTGTCGGAGGCGCCGTAGAACACCTCGAACCGGATGTCCGGGTGCTCGAGCCCGATGCGGACCAGCTGGGCGAGGTCGTCGGGACTGAGCCAGATCGACATGCGGCGATGGTCGACCGGCGCATCGGCAAAATTGCCGATGCGAAGGCACGTCACCCGCAGGCCGTGCTTGTAAGCGTAGAGCGCGCCCAGCGCCTCACCGAACGCCTTGCTTACGCCGTAGCGGCTGTCCGGCCGCAGCGTGACATCGGTCGGGATGCGGCGGCGGCGCGGATAGAAGCCGACGGCATGGTTGGAGGACGCGAACACGACCCGCTTGGCGCCCTGGCGGCGCGCGGCCTCGAACAGGTTGTAGCAGCCGATGATGTTGGCGTTGAGGATCGTCTCCCACGCGCCCTCCACCGAATGCCCGCCGAGATGGACGATGCCCTCGACGCCGGCGACCGCTTTCTCGACTTCGGCGAGGTCGGCGAGGTCCGCCGGCACGAATGTCTCGTCGGCGGCGAGATCGTTGGGCGACTTGATGTCGCTCAGACGGATCGCCGGATACACGCCCTTGAGCAGCTGGCGCAGCCGCGACCCGATGCCGCCCGACGCGCCGGTGATCAGCACTGTCTTCATTGTGGTTCCGATGTCCCTGCGTAGAGAGATTGGTCTTGGATCCAGCTTGCACGGGAGCGCGCCGAACGCGCACGGCTTTGGGCCTGCGCTCAGTGCCCCGCCTGCTCCAATCTGGCCGCGAGCTTCTGGTAGCGCTTGCGGCTGTTGTGCAGGTGCCGGCGCATCGCGGCCCGCGCCGGCGCCACCGCCTTGCCGCGGATCGCATCCAGGATGGCGCGGTGCTCCTTCTGAAAGATTTTCAGGTAGGCGATCCGCCTCATGCCGCCCGAGGTCAGGTTGATGGTCTGGCGCGGAATGATGAGGCGGCCGAGATATTCCAGGAAGCGGAGGAATTTCGGATTGCCGGTCGCGTGCGCAATGCTGCAGTGGAAGGCGAAGTCCTGATCGACGCCGGATTCACCGCGCTCGATCGCCTGCTCGATCGCCTCGTAGGCCGCGGCGATCTTGCCCACGTCTTCGCTCGACCCGCGCTCGGCCGCAAGCCCGGCGGCCTCGATCTCGATGCCGGTGCGCAACTCCATGACCTCCAGCACCTCGTGGATCGATCCGACCTCGTCCGGCTCGATACGGAACGGCCGCCGCGCGTTGTCGGCGACGAATGCACCCACCCCCTGCCGGGTGACGACGAGGCCCTCTGCCCGCAGTGCGGCGACGGCCTCCCTGACCACGGTACGGCTCACGCCGGTGGCCGCAATCATCTCCTGTTCGGTCGGCAGCCGCGCGCCGGGCGCGAGCTTGCCGCTGGTGATGTCGGCGGCCAGGCGCGATGCCAGCTCGTGCGTCAACCCGCGCTGGACCGGCGCGAACTGGAGGACCGAAAGCTTGCTCTGATCCGGCTTGGCTACCGGGCTTGACACCGCACGGCGTGGTAAGGTCATCATATGACATGATGCCTAGCATGCGGCCAGCCGGTTGATCAACCGGCGCGCTTGGGCCATACCGGTGCGCAATACCGGACCCACTTCGAAATCAGCAGGGAGGAACCAGCGAAATGAACAGGCGAAAAGTCCTAAGACTCGGCGCGCTCGCAGCCGCAACCGCTTTGACGCACGGTCTCGGCGGTCCGGCGACCGCGCAGCAGAAACTGGTGCTCAAGGCCACCGACGTGCACCCGCTCGGCTATCCGACGGTGGAAGCCGTCGTGCGCATGGGCAAGAAGCTCGAGCAGTCGACCAACGGGCGGCTCTCGATCCAGATGTACCCGTCGATGCAGCTCGGCGGCGAGAAGGAGATGATCGAGCAGGCGCAAGTCGGCGCGCTCGCGATCGCGCGCATCAGCGTCGGCCCGATGGGACCGCTCGTGCCCGAGCTCAACGTGTTCAACCTTCCGTTCATGTTCCGCGACGACGCGCACATGGAGAAGGTGATCGACGGCCCGATCGGCGACGAGATGCTCAAGAAGCTCACCGATCACCCGACCGCCAGCCTGATCGGCCTGTGCTGGATGAACGCCGGCACCCGCAACGTCTACAATTCCAGGAAGCCGATCCAGACGGTCGAGGACCTCAAGGGCCTCAAGATCCGCATGATGGGCAATCCGGTGTTCGTCGATACGATGAACTCGCTCGGCGGCAACGGGGTGTCGATGGGCTTCGACCAGCTGATCAACGCCATGCAGACCGGCGTCGTCGACGGCGCGGAGAACAACTACCCGACCTACGAGAGCGGCCAGCACTACCGCTACGCCAAGTACTACTCCAAGACCGGCCACCTCATGATTCCGGAAATCCTCGTGTTCTCCAAGCGCACCTGGAACACCCTCTCGAAGGAAGACCAGGAGCTGATCGCCAAGCTTGCCAAGGAGGCGCAGCAGGAGGAGCGCCAGCTCTGGTACGATCGCGAGAAGGAATCCCTCAAGAAGATGGTCGAGTCCGGCGCGATCGTAAACGAGATCAAGGACAAGGCGCCGTTCCAGGCCGCGGTGAAGCCGGTGTGGGACAAGTACGGCGCCCAGCATTCGGCGCTCATCAAACGCATCCAGGACGTGAAGTAGCGTCGTTTTCTTGATCGGAGCCGGCCATTCCGAGATGGAATGGCCGGCTTTGTATTCGGGGTGGGGGCCAAGCAATGAAAGCGCAATACATCCGGGCGATGGACGCCATTCACAACGGCTGCCTGTTCTTCGCCGGCGCGTCTCTGGTGATCATCACCATCATCATCCCGTGGGGCGTATTCACGCGTTTCGTACTCAACTCGGCGTCCTCGTGGCCGGAGCCGATGGCCGTGCTGCTGATGATCTGGCTTTCGTTTCTGTCGGCCGTCGTCTGCTATCGGGAGTACCTGCATATCGGGGTCGGCATTCTCCCGGAGAGCCTCAAAGGCACGCCGCGCGCGATTCTCGGATGGGTGATCGAGATCTGCATGCTCATCACCAATCTGTTCATGCTGTGGTGGGGCATCAAGCTCGTCCAAACCACCTGGTACCAAAGCATCGCGGAGTTCCCGGCCGTTTCGGTCGGCTTCTCCTACCTGCCTGTTCCAATCGGCGGCCTCATCACCGTCCTGTTCGTGATCGAGCGGATGTGGACCGGGGTGTGGTTCCAGGCGCCGACGCTCGAGACCACCAGTACGGTTACGGCGGAATAGTTCGGCTGCGGACTTGAGCGATCCATGGACACTTTCATCCTCATCGGCTCCTTCACCGTCCTCTGCCTGATCGGCATGCCGGTCGCCTACGCGCTCGGACTTGCCGCCATCCTGGCCGCGATCTGGATCGACATTCCGCTCGAAGCGGTGATGCTCAAGACGTCGGACGGAATGGACAATTTCTCGCTGCTGGCGATTCCGTTCTTCATTCTCGCCGGCGCCATCATGGCGGTCGGCGGAATGGCCGAGCGCCTGGTCAATCTCGCCAAGGTGTTCGTCGGCTTCGTTCGCGGCGGCATGGCGCTGGTCAACATCGTCGCTTCGACGATGTTCGGCTGCCTTTCCGGATCCTCGGTCGCCGACACGGCGGCGATCGGCTCGGTGATGATTCCGCAGATGATCAAGAACGGCTATCCGCGCCTGTTCGCCGTCAACGTCACGATCTCGGGCTCGCTGCAGCCGCTCTTGGTCCCGCCCTCGCACAACATGATCATTTATTCGATCGCCGCGGGCGGGACGATCTCCGTAGCTCACCTGTTCATGGGCGGCATCATTCCGGCCTTGCTGCTTGGTCTGTCGCTGATCATTCTTGTTCTGATCATCGCTTACCGGAACCAATTCCCCAGAGGCGAGATCGTGCCGTTGCGTCAGGCACTCAAGATCGCCGTCGATGCGATCTGGGGCATGGTCACGATCGCGATCATCCTTGGCGGCATCCTGTCCGGCATCTTCACGCCGACCGAATCCGGAGCCGTCGCCTGTATCTATGCATTCCTCGTCACGATGTTCGTCTACCGCGACGTCAAGTGGAGCGAGGTGCCGAAGCTGATCGCGCGCGTCGTGCGTACCGTCGGCATGGTCATGATCATGATCGGCTTCTCGATCGCCTTCGGCTACATGATGGCGATCATGCGCATACCGGCGAAGGTCACGGAGTTTTTCGTCGCGATCTCGAGCGACAAATACACGTTTCTGCTTTACGTCAACGTTCTGCTGCTGTTGCTCGGCACGTTCATGGATCTGGCACCGATGCTGCTGATCTGCACGCCTATCTTCCTGCCGGTGATAAAGACATTCGGCATCGACCCGGTGCACTTCGGGATCATCATGATCCTCAATCTCGGCATCGGCCTGCTCACCCC
>Ga0075421_100000042_pt1 | contig 91677 bp, 79 predicted proteins | sample SoiMetdeltSBSDD5_FD_75292 | JGI IMG/M metagenome (GOLD analysis project Ga0075421, IMG submission 75292) | Bulk soil microbial communities from a Populus tree surrounding site in Tennessee, USA - Soil MetaG P. deltoides SBSDD5 | ecosystem: Environmental > Terrestrial > Soil > Tree plantation... | reverse complement strand
CGGCAGTGGCTCGCCGTTCATCGCGTAGGCCAGGAGCACATCGCTGTCGCGCGCGTCGTCGATCCGCAGACTGCGCTCGAAGCGAATGGATTCCGATCGGCCGTCCACGGCACCGCCATCAGCGCCACGAAACAGCACGTCCTGCGCATCCTGCCGCACGCCGGCGCGATCCAGGATCTCGACGAGCGGCACCCCGGTCCATTCCGCCGTGCTGACGGCGCCCAGCCCCCATTTCTCCCCCTCGGTGGGCCGATCGAACAGCGCCCGTCCATTGCCGGCGCACTCCAACGTGACGACCTGCGTTTTCGATCGCATGTTCTGGAGATCACGAACCGTGAAACTCTGTGACCGCTCGACGAGGCCGCCGATCGCGAGCCGAAATGACGCCGCGTCGAGACTGGGCATACGGAAGTTGTTGCGCATATAGAAGCGCGCATTCGGCATGACGACGCCGCCAACGAGCGCCGCAAGAGACGTCTCGCAGTTGAGAGGATGCGCCCGGTGCACGACCATGCCGGCGTCGATCGCCTGCTGGCAGGCTTCTTCGGGATCCAGCGTCGGCACTTCTGCGCTCGCCGGCAGAGGCGCCCCACACCCACCGCTCGCGACTGTGCGCACGCACGTCGAAGCCGGGTAGATGTCGAGCGTGCCAGCCTGCTGGAACGGTTGCATGAACTCGCGAAGGCGGCTCTCGTCGGCAGCTTCGACGATCATGTACATGGTGTGCTCGCCTTGGACGACGGCTTCACCCTGGATCTGCAGTCCGAACTTCCTGACGTTCGGGCGACTCAGGTGATTGAGAAGGCTGGCACCCATGAACGGATCCTGCGCAGGACAGCCGTCGGCCGGGTGCTGATGCCGGACGATGAACAAAGGCATTTGGTCTCCTCGATGCTCGGCTGTTCTAGTTTTCCACAAACGGGTGGCCGCCCTTTACTTCTTCTGAATCGACGGGAAGTCCAACATGCTTCCCCGCGACCTCTGACGACTGTGCCTGGCGCCAACCTGACCTACCCAAATCCACGCGCACACCTGGGCCTACTTTGGTCTTGCCGCGCTGTTCGTGGTTTCAGTAACGGCAATCGCACGCGACATATCCGACAGCATCGCTCAGCTGCAGCACGGAAGGCCATTCCGACCGAAAGCGTAACAGTGACTCGGCTGCGCAAGCAGCAGCATGCGCTCATGCGCTTCGACGACGCTATACCCGACGGTATCAGCGAGGCGATGAACGCGTCGGATGAGGAGTGGGGCGAAGAGCGCTTGATGGATGCTGTAGGGCCCAATCGCGCCACCGCTGCGCGCACGCTCATCGACCGGGTGATGACGACGGCCGACACGTTCGTCGCCGGCGCCCCACAGCACGACGACATGACCCTGCTCGTGGTGCGCGCCATCTAAGCAAGGTCCTTGGTCCTTCGGCCTGAGTCCCTGGTCCGCGTTTGACATCGACGCGGCCGTCCCTGGATACTGCCGGGAGCGCGCTGACAGGGCGCCACCAACCCGCGGCAAGGGAATACTCCCACCTGTTTGGTCCAAAGTCGTGTGCGTGTGCACCTTCTTTCAGCCTGGTTTCAGCGGGGCACAGGCGATTCATGAAAGGAGGTCGCCATGACCACTTCGAAGTCCCTCCCGACTCGTCCGTCCCTCGAGTCTCTCCGCAAACAGGCAAAGAAACTGGCGCGCGACGTCGCCGCCGGTCATGCAGACGCGATCGCCCGTGCAAGACTGCACCTCCCCCACGTCGACCAACCCATCACCCAGCGCAACGCGCAACTCGTGATCGCGCGTGAGTACGGCTTTGCCGGCTGGCAGGACCTCATCGCCGAGGTGAGCAAACGTCTTGGCCGCGGTCTCGAGTGGGCGGCAGCGCAGGCTCGACGCGCCATTCACGACAACGACGTCGAGCGCCTGAAGCAACTGTTGGCTGAATATCCGGCGTTGCTGTCCTGGCAAGGCACCGAATGGGACGGTAAAGGCGGCCTGCTGGGAATCGCGACGGGCGCCTATGCCGACGCAGGAGACCCGCAGAGAGAACAGTGGTTCACGCGCGGGGCGTGCGCCGAACTGTTGATCGACGCCGGCGCCATCGTGCCGCCATCGGTATGCGAGGGCCTCATCGAATCCCGTGCAAAGGGCCTGCTGCAGTTGTTTCACCGCAAGGGCCTGCTTCCGCGCACACTCAAGTTCTTTGCCGCGCTTGGTGAACTCGATGCTGTTCGCGACGCTCTGGACGATGACGGGCACGATCTCGCGATGGTCAACGATGTGTTCATCTGCGCCTGCCGCTTCGGCCACGAGGCCGTCGCCTCACTTTTGCTGGAGCGATCCATCTCGCTCGATCCCGAGCTCGGCAAGCAGGTGGATGGAAGCCTGGGTCGCCCCGCCTTCGTCAAGTACTTCATCGACACGCGCGTCGCGCACGCGACGGCAGCCCTCGGACCGTGGAAGGCGTTTGTCATGGAGCAGGTCAGCCGCGCGGCCCACGATGGCGATGTGACGGCATTCGTCAGCACGTTGCAGCATGAGCGGTGGCTGCTCGGTGAAGCGCACGTGGAGTTTCAGGCTGGGCTCATCGGGGCGGCAACGCTGAACGATCGCGGGGGAATCATTATTGCCCTCCTCGATCTGGATCCGGCACTCCTCCGGCGGCAACGGCCAACCGAATGGCAACCGTTCGAATTTGCGTTCACCTATGCGAAGGCACACCTCATCCCACTGCTCACCCGCCTCCGGCCGGTGCCGGACGATCTGCCGCATGCGGCAGGCATGGGCGACCTCGCCCGGGTGAAGCGCTGGTTCGACGAGTCCGGCGCGCCCGCGCTGGGCGATCTCGACAATCACTATCCCTGCAACAGCGTGCACGCGCGGAAGTACGATGACCTCCACTGGGGCCCGCCCGATGCGCAGCATGTGGTAGATACGGCGCTCGCATGGTCCGTCATCAACCGTCACTTCGACGTGGCGGACTTCCTGCTCGAGCACGGCGCAAACATCAACACCAACTGGAACTCGCACGAGCCGGCGAGCATCCTGCACCATCTGGTTTTCTTGCCGAACCCTTACGAGTCGATGCAATTCCTCATCGATCGCGGCATCGACCTGACCATCAGGGACTACCGTTGGAACAGTAACGCAGTCGGTTGGGCGCGCCACGGCAACAACGACGAGACGATGGCTCAATGGCTGGAGGCGGCGGGGCGGCAGCGGGAACTGAAACGATGACCACACCCAAAGTGCGTGGATATCGCACCAGGCAGAGTCGCTGGCAAGGTGATCAGCGCGCATCCTCATGAACCAGGAGCCACATGGCCAAGCGGACCAGGTTGACGAAGACAATGACCGAGAGGCAGTTCGAGAACGGTTATTGGTATGCGACCGAGCTGAGAGAGTTCGCGATGAAGATCGGAATTCCGTCGGCCAACAAGCTGCGGAAGGACGAGCTCGAGCGGGCGCTCAAACACTTCATCCGAACAGGTGAATCCAGGAACCTGGTCAAGCGCGGGCTCCTGAAATCAGGTCCGCGTGATGTCGACATGGGTCTCCGTCTCGATCTCCCCGTCGTTCACTACACGAGCAACAGAGAGACGAAAGATTTCATCCAGCGGGAGGCCTCCAGGATCGAGCCCGGGTTCAAGCGCGCCTCGGGTACGCGCTACTTGCTCAACCGCTGGCGTGAGGCGCAGATCAGTAGTGGTCGACGGATCACGTACGGCGATCTGGTCAAGGAAGCCATCCGGCTCAATAAGACGAAGCAGGGTCCGCTTCGCATCGAGCACGGGCGTTACATCAACTTCATCTCCGACTTCATGCGGGCGAACAAGAACGCGTCGCAAGCAGACGCCGTCCGAGCATGGAAGGAGATCAAGACAATGGACGCGCCCAAGACATTCGCCGCATGGGCCAAAGCTCGCTGATCCCCGTGGCGATCGCTGCGCGCCAACACCAGCTCATAGATCGCGCTCTCGCGCGTCTCGCGCCGCGTCTTCAGTTTGAACCGATCCGAGAGCATCGCCCGCAGCATGATGTTGATCGCGTCAGCCGTCACGACTGCGCCATCGGGCGCCTTCGCCTCGATGTCATACGGCTCGCCCTGCAGCCAGTCGGATCCGCCGGTGAGCTGGAAGGAGAGGATCCCATACGCCCGCCGGATGACCTCCTGCACGGGCAGGTTGCGGACCGACACTCGGCCGCCAGGCTGGACGGCCATCATCGACCTCGCGCCACCGCCGGTACTGCGCTTGATGGACACGACTTCGAAACGCGGTTCCTGCGGAGCGGGAGTCTGCGCATCGAGATCGGCACCAGCGGCCAGACTGACGAATGCCGCAAGGGCGACACCCGGCCAGGACACCCTGTTTCGGCGGGCGTTCGGGTCGTGTGTGTTCATTCGCAATTCTCTCCCTGAGGTTGATAGCCCTATGCCCTGGCTAACCGCCGTCACCATAGGCGTGACTGGCCCTCACGGCGACGTTTTTCCACGCCCGAGAGCACCTCGATCACCCGAGATAACTGCGCCCCGATCGGCGCTGGCAAGAGTAGCTTTCATCACGGGCAGCTAGCGCCTCGTGATTTTCATGACCGTCATCCGTGACGCGCCGGAGACGTAGATCGACCCGTCGGTATCGATACCCATCCCATGCGCGCGATCCGCGGAGACGCTGTCGATCCGCTTCCCGTTCTTCACGATGTTGACGATGCCGGCATTCACATCGCTGATGTAGACCGTATCGTCGGCGGCAACGGCGATCCCACCGCGGGAGGGAAACGGCCACGACTCCACGAATTTCCCATCCTTGTCGAACACGGACACACGCTGGTTGTCGCTGTCGTTGATCAGGATGCGGCCCTTCGAGTCCAGAGCGACGCCGTGCGGGAGCTGCAGCTGTCCCGGCTGGGAACCCTTCACCCCGCCAATGTTGCGGACAAATTGTCCGCTCGCGGAGTACTGCACCACCCGCGCATTCACGTACCCATCGGACACGTAGATGTCGCCGTTCGGCGCAACGGCGACGTGGTTAGGCTGATTGAACAGATCTCCGGATGTGTTGTCGCCGGCGACACCCTTTTTGCCCAGCGTCATCAGCATGCGTCCGTCCGCGCTGAACTTGTGGACGACATGAGCCGCGGAGTCTGTCACCCACAAAGCCCCCTGCGCATCGATCGTCACGCTATGTGCGCTGTCGAACAGCCCGTCGTCTCCGAAGGCTTTCACCCAGGCGCCATCGCGGGTCAGCACTCGAAAGTACGGCGCGGTTCGCACCAGCACCACGACCTGTCCCTTTCCGTCCGCCGTGATCCACGACGTATTCCCATTCCAGGTCGTGCCGGCTGGAAGTCGAGCCCAGTTCGCATCGACCTTGTACTTCTCGCCGGACTGCGCCGAGACTCCCGGCACGTCGCCCAGGGTGAAGCTCACCACAAGCGCTGAAAGAACGGAGGCGATCACGCGTCTGCTCACGTCTGGCTCCTTCGATCGTCGATGGCGTCCCGGATCCTGCCACAGATCTTCGCTGCGTTTGCATAGGCGGCAGAAGCGGGTCGCATCATACGTGAACCGATGCGACCGCCTCGCGAACCTGCGATGCACCTCGGTTAGCCCGTTATGCAGGCTCAAGCCCGAATCTTGTACTCGTGCGACGGCATAACGGCCTAGGCGCGCAGAGCGCGCCAAAGAGACGCTGTCGACTAGTCGAGGGCTTCGCCGGGATATCAAGGACGGAACCCTTGACTAGTCGGGAATCTCGGCCTCGACAAGCTTCGCCAGCAAGGTGAGTGACTCCTGCCAGCCCAGGGTGCAGGCCTCCGGAGGTATGACATCGGGGAGTCCGTCCTGCACGATGTTCACCTCGGTGCCGACGACCACCTTCTTCAGGCTCACCGTGACCTTCATCTCACCCGGCAGGTTCGGGTCGTCGAACCGGTCCGTCCAGCGGATGCGTTCGTTCGGGACCAACTCGAGGTACTCGCCGCCGAAGGAATGGCTCTTGCCCGAGGTGAAATTGGTAAACGACATCTTGTATGTGCCGCCCACACGAGGATCCATGTGATGAACCTTGCCGGTGAATCCGTTTGGTGGCAGCCACTTGACCATGGCATCGGGATCGATGAACGCTCGGTAGACTCTCTCGGGCGTCGCCCGCAGCACTCGATGAAACTGAACCGTGTACGGCATGACCTGCTCCTCAATGGCACCCTGGTGCCGTTTATTCTGAACATTAGACCGGCGATCTCGGTGCGAATCATCGGTCAGCGGTTTGAATCGCACGGATGATGCTGGCACTGTACGACATTGATATGACGCACGAGACCGGTGACGACCAGACCAGGCTTTGGAACGGACCGGGCGGAGACGCCTGGGTCGACGAGCAGGAGTTACTCGATCGGTTGCTCAAGCCATTCGAAACGCTGCTCATCGAAGCCGTTGCGGCGCGCTCCCCAAAACAGCTGCTCGACGTCGGCTGCGGCACGGGCAGCACGACGCTCGCCGCCGCGCGCTTGCTCGGAGCACAGGGTCGTTGCATCGGCGTCGACATTTCGGCCCCGATGATCGCGGCCGCGCGCGCACGCGCCGAACGCGAGGGCTCCCAGGCCCGCTTCATCTGCGCCAACGCAGAGGACCACGCGTTCGATCCCGCGAGCGCTGACATGATCATTTCGCGATTCGGCGTGATGTTCTTCGACGACTCGGTACGCGCCTTCGCTAATCTGCGGCGCGCCGCGACTGGCGATGCCGAGATGCGGTGCATCGCATGGCGGAGTGCCGCAGAGAATCCGTTCATGACGGCGGCTGAGCGCGCCGCCGCACCGCTGCTGCCGAATCTTCCCGTCCGCCGGCCTGATGCGCCGGGACAGTTCGCCTTCGGCAACCGCGATCGCGTGCGCAGCATCCTGGAGAAGAGCGGCTGGGCTGAGATTGATATCCGGCCGATCGACGTTGCCAGCGCGCTACCCGAGAAAGAGCTGGTCCGATATGTGACGCGCTTCGGTCCGGTTGGCCGCATCCTGCAAGACGCAGACGCCCAGACGCGCGCCCGGGTCATCGACGCGATCCGCCCGGCTTTTGATCCCTATGTTCACGGAGATGAAGTCCGCGTTGTTGCCGCTTGCTGGATCATCTGCGGCCAGGCTGATCCGTCATATCCGAGCTCCCAATAGGGAATAGCGGCTTCATGGCACTGAGAATCATCTCTACACGCCGGGAATCTATCCATTGACAATATACGCATAGTGGCTATAGTCTGGGCGCGTGGACGACGTCGCGCAGCTGCTCCCACTCCCACCTGTGACCTTTCATATCCTCTTGGCGCTTGCCGACGAGGACCGCCACGGTTACGCAATCATCAAGGAGGTCTCGCTGCGCACGCGCGGCGAGCTGACACTCAGTGCCGGCACGCTCTACCGCTCGATTCACCGCATGCTCGAACAGGGGCTCGTGGTGGAGTTGCGTGAGCGACCCGCGCCGGAGGAGGACGACGAGCGTCGGCGCTACTATCAAATCACCAAGTTCGGAATCGAGGCGGCCAAGGCTGAATCGCGTCGTCTCGAGCAATTAGTCAAGCTTGCCCGGCAGAGTGGCTTCGCGCCTGGGAGGGCGTGATGCGTTTCTACCGCCTTCTCCTGCGTTTGTATCCAGCCTCGTTCCGCGCCGAGTACGGCGACGAGATGTGTGCGGTCTTCGCGGCACGACGTCGTGAAGTGAATCCAATCGCGCTCTGGGCTGATGCCATTACCGACGTGATCATCAACGCGGTTCGCGTCCATCTCAGCCTGTTACAAGACGATCTTCGCTGGGCCGCGCGCGTCCTGTGGAAGTCGCCCGGGTTCACGCTGACGGCAGTACTCGTCGCGAGCCTGGGCATGGGCGCAACGACGGCCGCGTTCACGCTGGTCGATCACGTCCTCTTGAGACCGCTCCCATTTCCCCATCCCGAGCAGCTCGTCACCTTGAACGAGATCGAGCGCGATGGTTCGTTCGAGCCTGCGACACCGCCAGGCTTCGACGACTGGCGCGCCATGAACACGAGCTTCAGTTCCGTCGGCGCCTACATCGGAGCGTCCCTCCCGATGAACCTCTCCGGCGGCGGTGAACCGCTCCGTCCGAACGTCATCGTCGCCAGCGCTGATGTCTTCAAGACGCTCGAGATCGGTCCAGTCGCAGGACGACCCCTGACCGCAGACGACGACCGCGACGATTCGTCACCCGTGGCACTTCTCAGCACACCGCTGGCGAACGCGCTCTTCGGCAACCCGACTGCCGCCATCGGTCGCACGATTCGACTCGACGGCCGTCCGCGCGACATCGTGGGCGTGATGCCGGCAACCTTCGTGTTCCCGTTCCGTGACGCCGACGTGTGGATCCCTCGACGCACCTGGGGCTCGAGTCGCAGCAACCACATGCTCGGTGTCGTGGCTCGCCTGCGTCCCGGTGTTTCTCTCGACCAGGCGCGCGCCGATATGAACGTCGTCGCCGCGCAACTCGAACGAGCCTACCCGAAGGAGAACGCCGGCGTCGGAATTGGCATCCAGCGTATCCGCGACCGCATGTCCCCGCGGACGCGGATGCTACCGCTGGCCGTACTCGGCGCCGCGTTCTGCCTGACGTTGATCGGCTGCACGAACCTCGCGAGCCTGCTGTTTGCGCGCGCGACTGGACGACGGCAGGAAATGGCCGTCCGGGTCGCCGTCGGGGCCTCGCGCGAGCGGATTGCGCGGCAGTTGTTGACCGAGAGCTTCGTCCTCGCCATTACCGGTGGCGTCATCGGGTTGCTGCTGGCCGTCGTCGTGACGCCGTGGTTGACGCGGATGGTGCCGGAGGGTCTTCCAATCGGCGCAGTCCCTGAAATCGACTGGCGTGTGTTTGCATTCGCCGGCGCGCTCACGCTCGTCACGACCATCGCGTTCGGCGTCGGACCAGCGCTGCGCTTATCGAGGGGCGTCGATCTGAGCTGGCTGCGTACTCGATCCGCCGATGGCGGTCGCTCAACGCGCTTGCGCGCCGCGCTCGTGCTGAGCGAGGTGATCGGAACCGTCGTATTACTGGTCGCCGCAGGCTTGCTGCTCAAGGCGATGTGGCGTGTTCAGGCGGTCGACACCGGGTTCCGCCCGGAGGGCGTGCTGACACTGAAGACAGTACTTCCCATCTCCGCGCCAGCAGCGTCGCGGCAGACGTTCTATTCGCGCGTGCTCGCTGACGCTCGGGCGCTGCCGGGCGTCACCTCGGCTGCGTACATCACCTTCGTGCCAATGACATTTGCGTCGGGCAACTTTGTCGTGACGGTTCCCGGTGCACTGACGGAGGCACAAGCACATACGCGCTTCGTCACGCCTGACTTTTTCCAGACGCTCGGGATCCCGATGTTGCGCGGCCGTGACCTGGATGAACGAGATGATCAACCGACATCGCCGCCGGTGGTCGTCATCGGCCGCTCCCTCGCTGACCGCTTGTGGCCGCTTCAGGACGCCATCGGACAAACGATGACGCTCGCAGAAGTCGACTGGCAAGTTGTCGGAGTCGTAGGCGACGTCGCGGTTCACGGCCTGGAGCAGGTCGCCATTCCACAGGCCTATTTCCCAGCGAGCAAGGTGCCGCCCGGATTGAGTTTCTACGCTCCCAAGGACCTGGTGGTACGAACGTCAGGTTCTCCGATCGCGCTCGCGCCGGCGCTACGCAGGATCGTTCACGCGATCGATCCCGAGCAGTCAGTCTCTGACGTGCGCACACTTGAAGACGTCGTCGGCGCTCAGACAGCATCACGTCGCGTTCAGTTCACGGTGCTCGCCGCGTTTGCTGCCGTCGCGGTGCTGCTCGCCGCGGTCGGCATCTACGGCTTGCTCTCGTTCGCCGTCTCGATGCGGACGCGAGAGGTCGGTGTGCGTATGGCCCTTGGTGCCGGCCGCCGGGATGTTCTGACCATGTTCCTTCGCCAGGGGATAGTGCTTGGTTCGGCTGGCATCATCATCGGCGCGCCGCTGGCGTACGCAGCCGGCCGTGGGATGACGTCACTTCTCTTCGGCGTTACGCCCGGCGACCCTGTCATTTACGGGGCGGCGGCGCTGTTGGCGATTCTGATGACGCTGGGCGGGAGTGTCCGCCCGGCGTTCCGCGCAGCGAGCGTGGACCCGGTGATTGCGATTCAATCCGAATAGGCCACGTCGGGGATCTGGCTGGCCGGCGGACCCCCCCCTCGCGCACACGCAATTCCCCCTCTACGCTTGCACATCACGGTACAATCCGCATTTTGATAACGTCTGTTCTACCTGGCCGTAAAGGAGGATGAGCTGTGGTGAAACGACTGGCTCTAGTCGCAATTTGCTTTTCGTACCTGACTGGGAACGCGCTGGCGCAGGACGCCAAGGCCGTCATCGCCAACGCGCAGAAAGCATTGGGCGATCCCAAATCCATCACCTACTCGGGATCGGCGAAGGACGTCGCGTTCCAGCAGTGCGGAGCCAATGCCGCCGCGATGAACTGCCAGGGAACGCACGATCCGATGCGGCCGATCACCAACTACGTCCGCGTGATCGATCTCGCGGCGCCGGCCTCGCGTCATACGGGCGGGACCAACAACATCGGAGCCGGCGGCTCGACGACGGTGACGCCTGGAACCTTCTTCCAGCAGGTCACGCCGCAGCAGGCCGACGTCGCGCAGCCCTGGGGCGGCTCGCTCGAGCTCTACATCACGCCGTGGGGGTTCCTGAAAGGCGCGGCCGACAACAACGCGATGGCACGCCGCAGTGGCAAGTTCACGGTCGTGTCGTGGAGCCCGAAAGTGATGGCGCCGTCCGGCAAGCCGTATGTCATCAACGGCTACGTTGACGAAAAGAACATGATCGACCACGTCGAGACGTGGCTCGGTGAGAACATCATGGGCGACATGCACATCGTCTCCACTTACACCGGGTGGAAGGATTTCGGCGGCGCGATGGCGCCAGCGAAGATCGTGCAGACGCGCGGTGGATTGCCGTTCTTCGAAGTCGATGTCACGGGCGCGAAAGTCAACCCGCCTGACGTGGCGGCGCTGGCTCCGGCACCGGCGCCACCGGCCGGCCGTGGCGGCGGCCCACCCGCGGGCGGAGGTCCGGGCGGCGCACCGGCGCTCACCGTGACGTCTGAAAAACTCGGCGAAGGGCTCTACAGGTTGACCACCGGACCCGGCAGCTACGACTCAGTGATCGTGGAGTTCAGGGACTACGTGATGATGCTCGAGGCCGGGCAGTCCGAGGCGCGTGGCTTGGCGTATATCGCTGAGACGAAGAAGCTCATTCCCAACAAGCCGATTCGCTACGTGATGAACACGCATCCGCATTCCGATCACACCGGAGGTCTGCCGGCGCTCGTGGCCGAAGGCGCAACGATCATCACGCAGAAGAACAACGAGGCATTCTTCGACAAGGCACTCAACACGCCGAGAACGCTTCTCAACGACACGCTGGCAAAGAATCCGAAGAAGGCGAAGGTCGAGGCCGTTGCCGAGAAGAAGGTCTACTCGGATGGCACGCGGACCGTCGAGATGTACCACATCTACCCGGCGCCTCACTCGAATGGCCTGATGGTCGCGTACATCCCGAAGGAGAAGGTGCTCTTCCAGGGCGATTTCTCGCTGCCTGCTCCAGGGCAGCCGGGCAACGATCATGTCAAAGCCCTCGTGCCGGCGCTCGAAAAGCTGAAGCTGGTCGACTTCGATCGCTACATCAACGTCCACACGTCCGCGGCTCCGCAGACGAAGGCCGAACTGTGGAAGGCGGCTGGGAAATAGCAGAACCTGAAGTGGACAGAGGCGGGTTTTAGGATCCGCCTCAACCGCCAATGATCAGGTGTGAGTCACCGAACTCGTGCCACAGGTACCCGGCCTCCTGCGCCTCGCGGTAGGCGCGAAGGAGGTGGAACAACGATCGCCCGCCCGCGGCCACAATCACTTGTTCAACCATCGCGAGGTGCGTTGCCTGCGGTTCGTGGAAGCCAGTGATCATGCCGTTCACCGAGCGCAGCGGTCGTCCGGGACCAATCACGAGATTGGTCCATCCCTCGCCCGGGGAGACCCGTCCCCGGATGTCGGTGACGGTCTCGAGCGCGCGCACGACTGTCGTACCGACGGCAACGACTCGATGACCCGCGCTCTTCGCGGCGTTGACGCGGTCGGCCGTCTCCGGCGGCACGCGATAGAACTCCTCATACGGTGGCTCGTGATCTTCGAGGCTCGCCACGCCCGTGTGCAGCAACAGCGGCGCGACCTGAATGCCGCTCGCCACGAGCCGCGTCACCAGCTCGGGAGTGAACGGCCGCGCCGCCGACGGCATCTCCGCGCTTCCGGGCTCAGTTGCGAAGACGGTCTGGTACATCGATTCCGGCCAGGGTAGCGGGACGTAGTTGTATCGAATCGGGTTGCCAAATCGTTCGAGATACGACAGCACCGGTTCTGCAAGATCAAGCGCCGCCATCCACAATCGCGACTGCGCTTCCAGTCCGCCGACGAACGGGTAGGGCGCGAGGAGAGTCATGCGGCCGCCACCTTCGAGTTCAAACAGCGTTCCCGCGCGCATGTCGCGACAGGGAAGCGAAGCGACCGGCCCCGGACGTCGAACCTCGATCACCCAGAAGTTTCCCGGCAGGCGTGTCGAAAGATGCAACTCGAATCGATCGTCGTCGCGGGTTCTTCCCGTCAGCGCTGCTTTCAACGTGCCGCTGGTGTTGACGACCAGAAGATCGCCCGGGGCCAGCCACTGCGGCAACTCTCGGAACCTCGAATGAGCAACTGAGTCAGTGTCGACATGTGAGACGAGCAGGCGGACCTCGTCTCTCCTCAGCCCGCGCGCCTCGGGCGGTTCGGTTGCCTCGAGACGCGCCGGCAACGTGAGGGCGTCGATCACGCCTGCTGGAGCCATCGCGCGTCCTCGTGTTGGGCTGCGAACCGCTGGCCACGAACAGCGTCCGGATCCTGGTCGAACAGCCAGTTCCAGAATGGCGCCGTGATCTCTGGCAGTGGTCGGTCGGAGATGTCGTCGTTGGGAAACGCCTCCTGGTGCATCCGCGTCCGCATATCGCCCGGATCCACCAGAACGGCGGATACGCCTTGTTCACGCAGTTCGGAGGCCAGCGTCCTCGTCACCAGCTCCAGCGCGGCCTTGGTGGCGCCGTAAGGTCCCCACCCGGGATAGGCCGCCGTGGCGGCATCGCTGGTGATGTTGACAATCAGTCCGCGCCTTTCGGCCAGCAGCGGCAGGGCCAATTGCATTAACACCAATGGCGCCCCGACGTTCACCGGGAACAAACGGCCGAAACGCGGTACATCGAACGTCGATAGCGGTCCGATCGGGCCGAGCTCGGAGGCGTTGTTGACGAGCAGGTTCAGCCCACCCAACCGCCGAGCCGCGTCAATCAGGTTGACGCGTACCTGCGCATCCGTAATGTCGCCTGCTATCGGCAGCACATCGGGCGCCTGCGCCGAAAGTTCCGCGGCGGCAGCCGTCAGGGCATCCCGATCGCGGCCGCCGATCACGAGGCCGTATCCACGCCTTCCCAGGACGCCGGCAATGACACGCCCGAGCCCGCGACTGGCGCCGGTGATCAGGGCGATACGAGTCGATTCAGTCATGAGTGTTTCTCACCTCCAACCAGCACGGATCAAGCATCGAACTTCAAGTGCACTTGAAGTCAAGCGAAAAGCGGCGCACACTGGTTACCGTGGGTGATGCGTTGACGATCGGCGAAGTGGCCAGTCGCAGCGGCGTGGCAACATCCGCGCTGCGCTTCTATGAGGAACAGCGCTTGATCGCCTCGGAACGGACCGATTCCGGGCACCGCAGGTACCCGCGCACGGTTCTTCGTCTCGTCGCCTTCATCGTGTTCGCACAGAAGGTTGGCTTGTCGTTGGAGGAAATCCGCGGGGAGCTCGCACGGCTGCCGCGCAACCGCGCGCCGGAACGCGCGGACTGGGCCAAATTGTCGGGGAGCTGGACGAAACGGATCGAGGAGCGGATCGCGGAATTGGAACGAATGAAGACGACGCTCACCGAGTGTATCGGCTGCGGATGCCTTTCACTCGACCGCTGCCAGTTTGCGAACCCCGGCGATCGCGCGGCGCGACGCGGCGCCGGTCCGCGTTACTGGATTCAATCGACGGCCCGCTGATTCCACGCGGATCACATTTGCTATGCTCCGCCATCATGCCTTCGTCTGCCGACGTCGTCATCATTGGCGGAGGTGTCGTCGGGTCGGCCGTCGCCTACCATCTGCGTGAAGCCGGGTGCCGGGGCCGGATTGTCGTCATCGAACGCGACGACAGCTATTCACGCGCCTCGTCCAATCTGGCAATGGGCGGCATTCGACAACAGTTCACGCTCGAAGCCAGCGTCCGGATGGTCCAATACAGCGTCGGCTTCTATCAGGACCTGGATCGACGCGTTCCCGTTGCCGGCGTGAATTTCCGCCAGCGTGGGTATCTCTTTCTCGCCGACACCGACAGCGCCGCGCGACTCACGCGACGATACGAGGCGATGCGTTCGGCCGGCGCTCACGTCGCGTGGCTCAGCCGAGACGAGATTCGGCGCAGACTGCCGGATGCTTCACTCGACGACATCGAGTTCGGAGTGTTCGGTCCTGAGGACGGCTACGCCAATCCCAAAGCTGTGCTCTTCGCGATGAAGACGATCGCCGAAGATGCGGGCGCGGAATACGTGCGCGCCGAGGTCCACGCGATCGAGCGGACGAACAACAAAGTGACAGGGGTCGCGTTCGGCGCTGATTCGATCGATACGTCAGTTGTCGTGAACGCCGCAGGCGCCTTCGCTGGGCGGGTCGCCGAGCTCGCCGGCGTATCGCTGCCGGTGTCGCCAGTGCGTCAGCAGTTGTTCCGCTGCGATCTGCCACGTCATTGGGAGTACCGGTTTCCGATGGTGATCGACCCCGACGGCGTACACTGGCGGCACGATGATGCGCCCACCGCAGATCGACCCGATCGGATCGTGGTGGCCAAAACGAAACATCACGAGGTGCCCGGCGAGAACTTCACGTGCGACGACGGCCGATGGCTGAGCGATTTCTTTCCGACTCTCGTCCGTCGCATGCCGCCTTTTACCGGACTCACGCTCGTCGAAGGATGGGCCGGTCTCTACGAGATGACCCCCGATCACAACCCCATCATCGGCGAACATCCCGAGGCACCCGGGTTCTTCCTCGCGAACGGATTCAGCGGTCACGGGCTCATGATGGCGCCCGCGACCGGCAAGGCGGTCGCCGAGATCGTCATGACTGGAACGTCGCGCACGATCGACATCGGCGTGTTCGCGTACGATCGATATCGCCTGGGTGCGCTCCTCGACGACGAAGCGACGCTGTAGCAGGTTATTGTCAACACCCAACCTCCAACTCCCAAAGCAGCCTGATTGCTTGCTTGGAAGTTGGAAATTGGTAGTTGGGAGGTATCAGTTTAGCCGGTCAGCCTTCACTCGCAGTTGATGGACCATGGGATTCCGAACTCGTCGACGAGAACGCCAAACCGCCTGGCCCAGAATGTTTCCTGGAGCGGCATCCCTATCGTGGCGTTTTCTGCAAGCGCCTGAAATATCCGGTCTGCAGCGACTGGGTCGTCCATCTCGAGTATCAGCGAAAAACCCTTCGGTTTCTCGTACTGGTGCGGAAGCGTGTCCCCGCCGTTGATCACGGTATCGCCGATCTTGAGCGTGGCGTGATAGACCTTGGCGCCCCAGCCGTCAGGTGCCTCGGCCGCCATCGGCGAGTCACCCCACTTGAGCATGTAGCTGATCGTTCCGTCCAGGGACCGCTCGTAGCGCTTGAACGCAGCCTCGCACTGACCGTTGAAGGAAAGCGAGATGTTCGTATTCAGCTTCATCGAATCCCTGCGTTCAACCCATTCGGCCGTTCTGCTGACTCGCGGATGAAGCGCTCCTGCAGCCGATTGGGCTACTTCGTCCCTGGCGACGTGAGCGGGCCGGCCGGCACCGCTCCCTTTGCTTCGACCAGGCGACGCGCCAGGTAGTTCGTGACCTGCGCATCTGTCCGCACGGCGGTGAGGTAGGCGGTTCGGAGAAGCTGCTCCTTGCGCCCACGCAGCGTCTGCGTGATACCGTCGCGCACCGGTGGCATCGATAAATCACGTTGGCCGGCTTGTTCGTGGGCGACGACGAGCACCAGTGCGTACGCGCCGTTCGACTGCGCCACGTTCACGGCGCCCGCTTCCTTGTTCAGCACGGCATCGCGCAGCGGCGGCGGAGCCTGTTTGAGCTGCGACAACGGCACGAGGCCCAGGTCGCCGCCGCGTGGCGCTGAGTCAGGATCCTCCGAATACCCGAGCGCAAGGTCGCGGAAGTCGGCGCCGGCCTTGAGACGTTCCATCAACATCTGAATCTTTGCGACCGCCGCTTGTGGCGTCGTCGCGTCATCACCGGTCCGGTTGGTGACGCGGGCGTCGCGTACGGGCGTCACCACGATTTGCGCCACGTGATACGACTCTTCGGCTACATTGAACTGTGCGCGATTGGCGTTGAAGAAATCGCTCACCTCCTGATCGGTGACCGTGACCTTCGTCCCGACCTCTTGATTGACGACCTTCTCCGTGAGCAGCTCGCGTCGCAGTCCTTCGCGAATGTCCGCGGGCGTGAGACCACGCCGGCTCACTTCCTGCTGAAATTCGGTGTCGGTGATGTTCTTCTTTGCGTTCCCGTATGCGGTTTCGAGCTCACTCTCGGGAACTTCGAGTTTGAGCGCCGCGGCCTTGGCCAACAGCAGGTCCTGGACGATCAGATCGTTCAGCAGTCCAAGCTTGGCCGTCATCTCTTCTTCTGCTGACATGGCCTGCGACGAGTCCCGCACCCGCCGAAAGGCCTTTTCGACGTCGTCGCGTTTGATCTCGCGGCCGTCGACCACGGCCCACGCATCTGGCGAAGCGGCCGGCGCCGCAGCTGGCGTCGACCGGCACGCGACGGCCGAGCATGCGGCGAGAGCGACCAGGATAGTAGACAGGGTGAGCTCGGAGCGGAGAGGCGTGCGTCGTGGGCTTCGCATTCGTGGCAGCGTACTCTCTGTTCGCGCCGCGAACAATACTCGGCTGCACCCTCCTCGTTTCGCCAGGTAATAGCAAGGGTGCGGCTCTCCAGAGCATGCAGAAGATTTCCGGTCCCGTGGAGTTCACTTGAACGCCGCAACTTCGCCGGGCGTGAGCAGTCTCCACTTTCCGATCGGCAGCGTGCCGATACCAATGGGCCCGACCTTCACACGAACCAGCTTCAGGACTTTTGCGCCGAGAGCTTCCACCATCCGGCGAACCTGCCGGTTGCGCCCTTCGGTGAGCGTGATCTCGAAGTGCGTGTATTTCGCCGAATCGCGTACTCGCTTCACGATGGCGGGCCGCGTTGTCCCGTCGGCGAGCTCGATGCCGTGACGGAGTTGCTGGAGCTGCAGGTCGGTGAGCCGCGTCGACGCCTTGACGAGATAGGTCTTGGGCACGTGTGAGTCCGGATTCGTCACACGCTCGGCGAACCGATTGTCGTTGGTCATCAGCAACAGCCCTGAGGTATCGAGGTCGAGCCTCCCCACCGGGGAAAGAAACGTCCCAACGTTGGCGATCAAGTCATAGACCGTCGGGCGCCCTTCCGGGTCTTTGTGTACGTCGTCAGGTAACCGGTTGGTTTGTAGAGCAGAACGTAGAGGCGCTCTCGAGCCACGAGCGGCTTCCCATCGAAGCGAACTCGATCGCGTTGCATGTCGACCCAGTGATCGGGATTCCGAATGACCTTCCCGTTCACCTGCACGCGCCCCGCGTGAATCCAACTGCGCGCCTCGACGCGCGAGCCGATGCCGGCCTTCGAGAGTACTCGTTCGAGTGTCTTGAGCGGGCGCTTCTGCGTGTGCACAGTCGTTCTCTCGATAGTCGAGTAGGGCGGGTCCTGTTTGATGAACCGCCTCATATGACGGGTCTCTACAAAGCAAGACCCGGCCTGGGGCGCTGTCCGGGTTCTCCACCCTCCTGCGTAGAGACAAAGCAGAGGGCGCGCCCGCGGGCGCAACAGTGCTCAGAAACGGAACTCAACTGCCAGGAGAACCTATCATCATGAAATCACTCAAGACTGTCACATCCGCTGCCATTGCCATCAGGTTGCTGATGGCGGGAACCGCCTTCGCCCAGCGCCCGGCCAATATCGCGGCTACCACGTGGACGCCGCAGACGAACGTGGATGTCGAAACGCTCGTGATCAAGGATGCCGTGCGCTCACATCACCTCCTGATCCGTATCGCGGCCTCGAGACTCTACGCGTCCCTTGACGGCAGGAAGCTCTGCACACAAGATCGGGTGGTTCCCGATGCACTTCAGACTGCTTCTTGCGGCGGCAATCTGTCTGTATGTTCTTGGTGGTCTCTCGGCGCCCATCGTTGCCCAGCGTGCCGGCGCATTCAGAGGCTCGACCGAGGATCCGGCGATCAAGTATTCGAGCACGCCGCTGAATAACGCCGTCGTCGAAGCGAATCGGAAGATTCAAGATGGGTCGCTTCGGCTCAGCTTGGAAGGCACGAGCGGGTTCTTGCGTTCAGCCCTCGACGCCCTGCAGATTCCGGTGGATTCACAACTGCTTGTCTTCTCGCGAGCGAGCCTGCAGGGAAAACTGATCAACGAGCGCAATCCGCGCGCGCTGTTCTTCAACGATCGTGTCGCCCTCGGCTGGGTGCGCGGCGGTGAGATCATCGAGGTGGCCGCTCACGACGAATCTGCGGGCGTCGTCTTCTACACCCTCGACCAGCGCGACGCGTCAGGCTCGCAACAATTCAAGCGAGCCTTCGAATGCCTGGGATGTCACCTGGCCGGGGACACGCTCGGCGTACCCGGCTTCTTGATGTTCAGCTCGACGCGTCCCGCCCAATCGCAGGAGTTCAGCCTTCCGCGTGCAGTCGATCACAGCGATGCTTTGAGCCGTCGTTTTGGCGGCTGGTTCGTCACCGGTAGCACCGGTTCCGCTTCGCACATGGGAAACGACACGCCTTCGTTGGATGGGCGCGCGAGCCGCGAGCTCACGTCGGTCGAGGGATTGTTCGACGCCGATGGGTATCGCGCCCTCTCGAGCGACATCGTCGCTCACCTTGTCTTCACGCATCAGATCGGCATGGCCAATCTGCTCACGCGCGCGAGCTGGCAGGCGCGCGCCGCCGATCCGTTGCTCCACCCACCATATACTGCGACGCCAGGTGAAGAGACTCGCATCGCCGTCATGATGAGTGGCGTCGCGAGCGAAGTGGTCGACTACTTGCTGTTTATCGATGAAACAAAACTGACCGACCAAGTACGTGGCCAGTCGGGCTTCGCAGAACGCTTCTCGTCCGTCGGCCCGCGAGACCGGAGAGGACGCTCGCTCCACGAGCTCGATCTGAATCGCCGCTTGATGAAGTACCCCTGCAGTTACTTAATCTACTCATCCGCATTCGACGCGTTACCGCCGAGCGCGAAGGATCCGATTTACAAACGACTGTGGGAAGTCTTGTCAGGAGAAGAACAGGGCGAGCGGTACCGCTCCGCCCTCTCGCTCGCCGACCGTCAAGCGATCGCGGAGATTCTGCGAGACACCAAGAAGGACCTGCCGCCGTATTTTCAAACTGTGGCGAAATAGGACGGGGTCAGACCCCACCTCAGAAATGCACGTCAGAGCTGCGGAACCCACCGAGATCGATCCACTCGCACAACTCTGGTTCGACGGCTGGCATGAAGCACATGCCCATCTGGTTCCGCCGCCACTCACGCGCGTTCGCACGCTGGCGAATTTTCGAGAAAGGCTTCGTGCCGCGCTCCCGGATATTCGTGTCGTCGGTGAGCCCGGTTCGCCGGCGGGTTTCTGCGTCGTGAAGGACGACGAGCTCTATCAACTGTTCGTGTCGCGGCACGCGAGAGGCTCGGGTGTCGCGGCCGCATTGCTGGCCGACGGCGAAGCGCGGCTCTCGGCAAACGGTGTCGTCACTGCGTGGCTGGCGTGCGCGATTGGAAATGATCGCGCAGCACGCTTCTATGAGAAGTGTGGATGGCGCCGGATGGGAACGATGATCAACGAACTGGAAACAATCGAAGGACTGTTTCTGCTCGAGGTCTGGCGCTATGAAAAATCTCTAATCGGATGAGTCACCACAACCGACTTCAATAGTTCACCTACGCATGCTCGGCATGCGTACTGCTCTCGTCATGAGGCGTATGAGAACAGGAATCGGATGGGTTGTAAGCCCATCAAGGAGACCCATGAAGGAGGGAACCTATGGCCTCAGACATCGTCGCGTATGGCATCTACCCGGATCGGCTTGCATTTGAACGCGCCCTCGAGGCGCTGCGCGCGGCCGGGTTTCGCAACAGCGACATCTCAGCGATTCTGCCCGATCGAGATGGGACGACGAGAGACCTCGCGGCGGAGATCAACACCAAAGCACCAGAAGGGTTTACAACAGGGGCAAGCACCGGTGCGGCCATCGGCGGCGTACTCGGATGGCTGGTCGGAATTGGCGCGATCATCATTCCTGGCATTGGACCGATCGTGGCCGCCGGCCCGGTCGTCGCGGCTCTTGCCGGGGCGGGCGCTGCCGGAGCGACCGGCGGACTCGTGGGAGGCCTGATCGGCGCCGGCATTCCGGAGATCGAAGCCAAGAGATATGCGGGACGGATTCGCGAGGGCGCGTACCTCGTTTCCGTGCACTGCGACGATCGCAAATGGGCGAAGCGGGCGGAAGAAATTCTCGAGACCACCGGTGGCCGAGACGTCGTCAAAACATCAGAAGCGAGCGCTGATTACAAGCCGTAAATCGCTTCTGCCCCTGTCCGGCGCGGCCCGGAATGGCTGAGGCCACTTCCGGGCCCGCCGCCCGTAACATGTAGGCACCCCTCAGTCCAACGTTTGCCGATGTGACCAGCCCCTCACCGCCTTTGAACGACCGACTGCGATATGCGATCGAGCACAAGCACCTGATCGAGATCAGTTACCACGGGAGCATGCGCGTCGCCGAGCCGCACGACTACGGCGTTCACAAGGGAATCGAGCGGCTACTGGTGTTCCAACTGCGCGACTCCGTCCACGCGCAGAACCACAGCGCGACGGGTTGGAGGCTTCTCGATATCTCGCAAATCGACGAGTGCCTCGTCCTCGAAAAGAACTTTCCCGGCAGTCGTGGACAGTTGCATCAAAGTCACCTCCTGTGGGACAAGGTCTACGCGCGCGTGAGCTGCTAAACGCGTACACTCCTTGCGCGTGGATAAGACGCCGCGCTGTCTGACCGTCCTCACGCCGATACTGCCCGGCAAAGACGCCGCTCTGCGCGCGCGGCTGCGCGCGATCGGCGATGACATCAACGGCAAGAAAGTCTCCGCAGGGACTCGTCCCGACATTGCGTTCGTTCGTAGTCGGCGTATTCATTTCGCGCGATTCGCCATCCTGAACGATCCCGATCGTGGACCTGGACGCACCCGCCTGCTGTTTGCGTCGGTCTATGACGGCCCCCTCGATGAACACCTCGATGAGCTCGTCGCGATTACGTCCGATGTCGACGCGATTTGGGGAGCGTGCGAGGGCTACACCGGCGTCAACCGATTTCAGTCGTTCATCCAGGCCCACGCCTGCGATGCAAACGCGTATTACGTCGCCTTTCGCGACGAGTCCGCGTCATCCATCACGAGCGCTATCGACGCGCGCCGTCGTCGGCACGCACTCCAGGATTCACACACACCGAGCAGGGACGAGCGCACGAACGCGCGTGCTGCTATTGATTCCCCTTCCCTTTTTCGTTCGTTAGTTGCGGCCACACGGCGTGTCGTGCGCGCCGCGCCTGTTGTAACGGATGTCGTTCGCGCAGTCGTGCAGAACGGCTTTGGCAACGTCTACCACGGCACGCTGCGGATCACGGCGAGCCTCGATCGATACCGCGTATTCCGCGTTCTCAACTGGATCACGAGAAACCGCACTCCACCAAGGAAGTCTGCGTTCAGCAGCGTTCCCATCGACCAGCGCAGCGCGTTTGCCCCCCTGGTGACCGGCGACGAAATCCCAGCCGAATGGACGGCCATCGCCCCTGAGTTCCGGGAGGACGCCGTCGCGCAGAATCAGCTCACCCTGCTGACCGTTGTCGATCCGGCCTCTGTCGGCCGTGTGCGGGCAGTTCTGGCGGCGATTGATTCGTACGCGCGGCGTCTTTCGCCCCCGGGCTCGTTGATTGGGATCAGCACGATCCATTTCGTGCGATGGCTGTTGATCGATCGCGGCCGCCGGTTACTATTCATCAGCGACTACGATGGAAGCTGGGAAAGCTACATCGATGAATTCGCCGAAATGATCTTGTCCGGTCTCGACGCGATCTGGGAGACCTCATACGGAATGCCTCCTGACGGCGCGCGGGATTTCCCCGCGTTCAAGCGCTTTCTTCGCAGCCATCAGGTGCCGTCTGACATTTTCTTTGCCGCGTACCCGGATGCTACGGTTCTGAACATCATCTCGGACCGGGCGCACTAGCCAAAGGGGTTCATCACACGTTGCGGCTGACAGACGAAGCCCTTGCCGATATCCAGGGCGTCATCACGAGCGGCTATCGACATCTGCCGCAGGCCGCGTACCTCTTCGTCAGGATGACAGACCTGACCGGTGCGCGCCGTTGGCTTTCACGCATATCGGCTTCGATCACTACTTCGAGACGATGGCCTGTCGAACGCGCATCGGCGAACGTGAAACCGCAATCGGCGATTAACGTCGGGATCACAGCAGCAGGGCTGCGCGCGTGCGGACTGCCCTCTCGTGTACTGTGCACCTTCCCTTCGGAGTTCCAGGACGGCATCACGTCCCCGGAGCGATCGCGTATTCTTGGCGACACCGGCGAGAGCGCTCCGGAGCGGTGGGAAATCGGTGGACTGCGTTCCGATCCGGTGCATGCTCTCCTGCTCCTCTTCGCGTCTGACGAGACCAACCTCAATGCACTCTGCGCGGCCCAGCGCGCGATTCTCGAGTTGTGCGATGGTGTCGTCGAGTTGCGCGACAGCATGCAACGTGGCTACAGACCAGAAACGGAGTCGGAGCCCTTCGGTTTCCACGACGGCCTCGCGCAACCACGAATCAGAGGGGTCGACGGCCGTGGTGTAGCGACCGGTGAGTTCATCCTCGGTTACGAGAATCACTACGGGCTCATTCCGCCGACGCCAGTCGTGCCCCGCGATCTGGATCCGTCGGAGATCCTTCCGCCGCTCTCAAACCCGTACCACTCGATGGAGTCTCTGGCCGACCTTGGCAAGAACGGCTCCTATCTCGTGTATCGCAAGCTCCAGCAGGACGTCGCGGGGTTCTGGCAGTTCATGGCCAGGGAGGCCGCACGCGGCGGTCGCACCGACCCGACCACCATCATCTGGCTCGCATCGAAGTGTGTGGGACGCTGGCCCTCGGGGGCGCCTCTCGCGTTAGCACCCGACCGCGATGCGCCCGACCTGTCTGAACGGGACGACTTCTTTTATTCAGATGATCCTGACGGGCTGCGATGCCCGGTCGGGGCGCATGTCCGCCGCACCAACCCGCGCGACGCGCTCAAGCCGTATCCGCCGCGGCAATCGCTCAGCATGACCGATGCCCATCGGTTGATCCGGCGGGGGCGCGTCTTCGGCCCGCCTCTATTCGATCCCGGCGTGCTTCGTCGCGCGTCGATAGACGCGCGAGAGACACTGCCCGAGATGCGGGACGATGGCCAGGCCCGGGGCGTGCATTTCTTCTGCGTCAACGCCAGTTTGAAAAGTCAGTTCGAGTTCGTGCAACAAACGTGGGCCAACAACCCGCGGTTTGGCGGATTGAACGACAACATGGATCCGCTGACGAGCAGTCCATGTGACGAAAAAACCGCAAGCCGCATGACGATCGCGCGTCGAGGCGCGCCCGCGGGAGCGGGCGCAGGCGCACTGCGCACACAGGTGTTGCCACGATTCGTCACGGTTAAAGCCGGCGCATACTTGTTCCTTCCGAGCCTCACGGCACTGCGCTTCCTTGGAAGGGCCGCGGCGGACACGTAGGCGCAAAACCGCGCAGGATAAAAGCCTGCGCTCTACGCACGGGTCGAATCACTGTCAAACAACCGTAGAGCGAAGCGCCAGGCGCCGCCAACCCGCAGGTCGCGGCGAGAGCGCCTTGTCAAGAGTCCCGCTTCAGTTCAGCATGAGAGCGCTGGAGCAGATACATGAGCGTCAAGGGAGCGCATGCCGCCGCAGGGACCTTGTGGTCGATCGGCGTGATTCGATCAGTGCTGACCGAACGTCATGGCGCGCCGAAACAGGGATCGGAAGGCGCGCCCGACGCCTGGCTCGAAGTCCATCCATCGGTGTCCGACGGGTTGCTCGGGGTTTCGGTCGGCGACGAGCTCATCGTCATCACGTGGTTACACCAGGGACGCCGCGACGTGCTCCAGGTCCACCCACGCGGTAATCCGACCAATCCACTCACCGGTGTCTTCGCGACGCGGTCGCCCGATCGGCCCAATCCGCTTGGCCTGCACCCCGTCGTCGTGCGCGAAATCGACGGACGTCGGCTGCGCATCGGCCCCATCGAAGCGATCGACGGGACGCCCGTCGTCGACATCAAGCCCGTGCTTTGTTAGATCGACGTGTTGTTGCGGCGCTGCTCGTCCGGGTGCGCTTCACTTTCTTGGTCGTGGCCGGCTTCGTCTTCTTCGTGCCGCGCGTGCTCCCCGCGTTGACCTCGCTCGCCGCTGAGAAGTCGTACGCTTCGTGAAGCCAATCGGTGATGGGTGGTTCGACCTCATCGCGATGACGAATCTGCATGACGTGGGCGACCTTCGACTTCGATGTGCGCTCGGCACGGCGCACCTGCGGCGCCTTCACCATGCGCCCAAGGAACACGCAGACCTCGAGAAAGCCTTTCTTCGGGCGCACGAAGAAGTAACACGACTTCCGCGAGAACATGATCGAGTTGTGGGAAGCGTAGATCCTCTGCTCACCAAATTCGGCGGCAGTGTCGCGCAGCCGTCCCCACGCGTCGCGCAGGTCTTCCGTTAGGTCCTGCGTGAGCGCCGCTTCAGTCGTCGTCCAGCAGTCGTGGACCTCGCCTTCCTCGACCCACTGTTTGCAGTGGTAACACTCTCGACCAGCCATAACCTCCAGAAGGTGCTCACGTCCTAGCATAGGACAGTGGAGGTCCAGCGAGACTGAATTCCTTACAATCGTTCGCTCACGGCGAGGATGTTTCCCTCGGTGTCTTTGAACCACGCAGTCTTGGCACCGCCTCCGGTCGCAATGCCGTTCACGGTCTTGATGCTGGGCAGGTCGTACTCTTCGAATACCACGCCGCGAGATTTCAGTTCAGCGACCTCGCTGGCGACGTCGTCGACGCTCCAGAAAGCCGTGCTCGCTTTAGATGTGCCGGCGCCTGCAGATGGATACATGAACACGCGCGCCCCGCCGCACTCGTAGAACACGCCGCCGGCGTATTCTTCGATGGGTATCAGGCCGACTATTTCTTCGTAGAATTTTCGTGCGCGCCGGACGTTGGCCACCGGGATGTACGGCACGATTCGCGCGTCCTTCAACATATGTCCATCCTTGAGATTCATTTGCTTGTTTCTTCAAGGAAGAACGCTGCCAAAGTACAGCCCAACAGCAATCACAAGCGAGGTCGTCAATGCTGGCTCGTCTGATCGGCACCGTGCGGACCACCGAGGATGTCATCGCTACGATGCGCGCCATTCACGAAACGCTGCCGGACACCGACGGCGTGAAATGGTTCAATTTTCTCTACCTCAACGTGACAGAGGCCGTGCTGGCTGACACGAGCGTGTGGGAGGACTGGCCGTTCCTTCAGCGTTTCGACGTCACCTTTGCGATCCTCTACTTCGACGCCATCGTGAACTGGGAACAGGACCGCGCGAGGACACCGCACGCGTGGCGGCCGCTGCTGAGGGCCCGCTATCAGTCCGGGCGCGCACCAATACAGTTCGCGCTCGCCGGCATGAATGCGCACATCAACCACGATCTCGCGATCGCGCTCGACCGCATGGCGGGACTCGACGGCCGTTATCCTTCACGCGATGGCGCCCGCTTCACTGATTTCCGAAAAGTGAACGACGTCCTCGAGCGCATGGAGGCGCGGCTACGCGAGCAACTGACCACTGGTCTTGCTGGCGAGATCGATCGCTCACTTGGCGACGTCGACAGCGTCGTGATGATGTGGAACATCCGCCAGGCGCGCGACGCCGCATGGACGAACGGCGAAGTCCTCTGGCAACTTCGTTCGACACCGCACCTGCAGAGAGACTACCTTGCGCACCTCGATCAGTTCGCATCGTTCGCCGGCCGCGGTTTGCTGGTGCCACGGCTTGGCGTGAGCGCCGGCACTTAGGAGAAACCCGATTTCGAGTATCGTCTCCCTATGCGATTGAGCAGTGCGATGGTGTACGTGAAGGATCTTCCTCGCATGCGGGCGTTCTATGGCGAGATGCTTGGCGTCAAGCCCAGCAACGACACCTGGACCGACTCGTGGACCGAATTCGACGCGGGCGGTGTTCGGTTCGCTTTGCACGCAATTCCTCCCGAGATTGCCAGCCAGATCGAGATCACCTCGCCGCCTCGCCCGCGCGGACAGAACCCCGTGAAGCTGATTTTCGAAGTCGAAGATGTCGATGCGGAGCGCGTGCGGTTGGAGTCACTGGGGATCACGATGGTGCAGCGGCCATGGGGCGCATGGGATGGGATCGACCCGGAAGGTAACGTGTTTGGCATTCGGTCGCCCGAGGTCTGACGCGGGCGCCCGCCGAAACTCACGTCTATCGTGAGGCAGCCCGCATGGACGCAGGCCACTTGAGGCGGACGACCCTGGTTGCCTCCTGACCCTCAGGACCCAGCGCCTCATTCGCGAGATACACACCGGCGGCGGATGGGACGGCGGACGCAACCGACGCGAGCGCATCCCCTTCATAGAGCGCGGAATACAGCGGCGTGCGGCCATCCGGACTGACGACCAGCACTCCCGTTTTCTGCGGCAGCGCCATGAGCAGCCGCGCCGGCACTCTCATGAGCAACGGTTTGACCCACGCGTGTTCGTGCACCCAAGTGAGGAGCCGAGTGCGATTCGAGAACAGCGCGAGCCAGATACGCCCCGCGGAATCTCGATCCATCCCGTCATCCAGCCCGATGATGCCGTCGAGGACGATTTCATCCTGCCCCGCTTTCGGCCCTCTCAGATAGAGGCGCGTCAGGCGAAACAGCGAAGTCTGCGTAACCAGCACAGACTCCTCACGCGGTTGCCCGGGATGAAGGTCGTAGAGCACGCCGTTGATGAAGTGGAATCCTTCTGCGATGAGACGCGTCGTACGCGTCTCCAGGTCGTAGCGCCACAGGCGTCCGTTCGGCGACAGCGCAAGCGCTTCATCCAGCGCGTCGTCAACCGACGCACCGCTGTAGTCGAAGGGCTCCGAGAAGTAGATGCGCTTCCCGTCCTCCGACACTTCCAGGTTGTCGCACACGATGAGCGGCCGTTTGGGAGCCGTTATCCCCGGGCCGAGCTCGGGGGCGCCGCTATCGTTGTCCGCGTAAACGATCGAACGTTCGTTCATCAGATCGGTCGCAGGCACGTCCACAACGAGCGGGTCAACTTTACGCGTGTCGAGAGAAAGCCGGTACAACCCAACCCGTTCGTTTGGCGCCGCCGCCGAGTACGATCGCGATGCGCAGAAGTAAATGTGATTCGGGTCACCCGGTGCATCGTGAATCCCGTAAGCCATCAAGGGCGGATCCACGAGCGGTTCCCCGGAGTGGTTTCCGAGATTCAGCCGCCATATCTGCCCGTCGGTGGCCGTGACGAGCGCGGTGGTTCCGTCCTGCAGGAACACCGCGTCATCGAAGGCGGGCACCTTCGATGGAAATCGCTCGAGGGCTTCCGCAAACTCAGCCGACCGATCGACCGATTGAATCGCCGCCTCGGTCGCTCGATCGATTGCGATCGAGTCGGCGATCTGAATCTCGGCTCGCGGCGCCGCCATCACCCACCAGCCAGCGACCAGCAACGCCAGCACGACGACGGTGACGACGCGAGTCATCGCACGCCCGCGCCATGACCCTGCGCGGCTGACTCGGCGGGGCTTGATGACGGGTTCTGCAGCCAGCGAATCGTGTCCATCAACGTTTCGCGCAGCGGCCGCGTCGACCATCCGAGCTCAGCTCGCGCTTTCGACGTGTCGTACCACGCATAACGCCCGATGATTTGGAGCACATCGCGAGTCAAGGGAGCTGGTTTGCCGCGAATCGAGCTGATCAGCTCGAGAAGGCCGACCAGTCCACGCAGGATCGGCGTCGGAGGCACAAAGCGGGGGGCTCGAACCCCCGCGATCTCGGCCACCTGTTCGAGCAGTTGGTTGACCGAGACGTTGTCGCCACTGAGGAGATATCGCTGCCCGGAACGGCCTCGTTCGGCGGCGAGCACGACACCAGTCGCAAAGTCCCGCACATCGAGGGCTCCGAACCCGATCGGCAGGGTGAACCGCAGTTTTTTCGTGATCACCGACTGCACCAGTTTGTTCGCTGGTGCGCCCACAGGATCGTCCGGGCCGAATGTAAATGCCGGGCACACCGTCATGACGGCGAAGTTCGACGAGGCGTACGCCAGAGCATTCAATTCCGCCTGACGCCGCATGTTGGCGTATGGAAGATCGAACGAATGCTCCTCCCAGTTGGCCGATTCATCGAGCGGTTTCGGATTCCTGTTCACACCAACGGCGAGCGCGCTCCCCGCGACGACGGCGCGCTTGACGCCGCACGCTGCAGCGGTTTCCAGGAGCTGCCGGGTGCCAGCGATGTTGATCCGTTGCATGTCATCGAGGAGCTGAGCGCCGCCCCCAACGCTCACCTTGAAAGCAAGATGTAGCAAGGTGCCGACACCCGAGCAGGCGGAGCGCACTGAGGTGGCATCGTCCACGTACCCGGGACAGCGCTCAACATTCAGTCCCTTGAGCACATCGGGACGGCCGTCGCGCAACTCGAGCACGCGGGGACGGACTCCGACCTCGTTCAGCCTCTTGGCGACATGGTACCCAAGGAACCCGGTCGCACCCGTGAGCAGGACATTGGTCTCCATCGTGAGCCTCCGGCCAACAGAATTAGTCAAGAGCTAAACGACCGGCGTCGCGCGCTTGAACACGATATGACGTATGCGTGCATGGATCGTTCGAAATGGGGGGTGTCGTCGTTTTTTCTTTGAGCGCGAGAAAGGGCGTCCGCGCGGTCGCCTGCGCGCGCGTCTAATCTCATCCATTGCTCGCGGATTTGTTCTTGTTTCGACAAGAACGGCCAGTGAGAATGAGCCACCCCTACTGGCTGAGGTTTTACCCATGCGCCTCTCCATTGATGACCATGTATACCTGCCGCCGGCTGCCGCTGCGGCGCCGGCCGCGCCCGTCGTCCCGGCCGATCCCACAGCGCCGGACATCACGTTTCTTACGAAGGAGACCGCAGCCGCGCTTCAGTCCTTCTACGCGACCATCGATCGGATTACGGCTGACAACCCCGTTCCAATCGCCAGGCTCCAGGAGCTCGCCGGGAAGGCCCGCCTCGGTCAGATCACTCCGCCGGAATTGCAGGAACTGCAGGGACTGAAGGTCCACGCTGTTCGGCAGGGCAAGGCTGTCGCCGCCGTTATCGGCTTCTTCCTCAAGCTGAAGCCGTACCCGATGCTCGACGAGGTCAGGAAGAAGGCAAAGCTGTTTCAGGCGGTCTTCGGCCCGGTGTTGGTCGTCGAGGGAAATGCCGTTCGGGATGTGCTCGAGCGAGACCAGGATTTTACGGTTGATCCCTACGGCGTCGAGATGGTGAAAGCGATGAGCCCGGCGCACAACGGCGGGTTCACGACTTTCATCCTGAGCACCGACGACAACGCCGCTTACGAGCCGGACAAGCGCCTGCTTTCGACGGTGTGCAACCGCGAGGACGCAGCGCGGATCACTGAGATTATCCACCGCGATTGCGTTCGCCGAGTGGGAGCTGCCCTTGCGGCGGCGCGATCCAGCGGATCATCGACGATCGACGTCGTGCAGACGCTCGCGCGCTACGTCCCGGTCACGCTTGGGCACAAGTATCTCGGCGTCCCGGTAGCTGCGAAGCCCGGCACTTTCGAATTGACTCCGGAAATGCTGACCTATTACGGGTCGCCGATTGACGGGCAAATCGAGACCGGGCTGAACAAAGAAGATGGCGTGATCCCCGACGAGAAGCAGATGTACCTGTGGATCAAGGCGGCCTTCCGGCACTTCTTCAACAACGTGCAGAAAGACCCGCAGGTACAGAAGGACGGATTGCGCTCGTGCCGCCTGCTGCTGGCTTACCTGCTGCGCGAGGTCGCCATCCAGCGCGAGCGTGTGCTGAGCGGTCAGCCGGTGGACGACACGATGTTGACCAGGCTTGTGCTCTTTCAGCATGGCCGCTCGGCGCCCACCGTCGCGCACCCCGCGAATCTCGACCCACGCCTGGTCAGCGACCTTCGCATCGCCGAGAACGTCATGGGCACGATCGTCGGCGCCATCGCCGGCCAGGAAGAGGCCACGTGCCGCGTGATCGACTCGCTGATGCGATTGAAGGAAAGCGAGTATCGAACCACCGGATCCGCGCCGGCGAGATATGGCAGCTTTTCCGAGGTCACCGCGCTCGCCGTCAATGTCTTGAGTGGAACTCGCGTCGCTGAAAGCCGGCGCGACCTGTACAAATACTTCCTGGAGGCTCTGCGTCTGCAGCCGCAGGGAGAAGTCCTGCTCAGAAAGTGCGTCAGCGACGGAGCACGCATTGCGGAAAGCCGGCCACTTTTGGCCGGCACGCTCGTCTTCGCCGCACACGGGTCGGCGATGAGGGACATCCCCGATCCAGATGCCTTCATCCTGGACAGGCCCCGTCAGCACTATCTGCAGTACGGCTGGAGCCGGCACACGTGCCTCGGGCAGCACGTCTCACCCGTCATCATCGTCGAGTCGATGATTGCCGTGCTCGGCCTTCAGGATCTTTCGCGGCCTGACCCCGCACCCGGCGAATCGTCGTTCCCGTTCGAACGGCGGTTCGGACGGCTTCAGCTCGACGATCAAAACCTTTATGCCACCACGTTCTCTCTCCGATTTGCCGACGCGGGTAGCACCCGTCTGTTCTGGCCGCACGCGGCGGCCGGCAAAGTCGAGGTGATTTGAGATGCCGATCAACAGGATCCGACCAGTCAAGGGCTCTGCCCTGAATATCCCCGCAGAGCCCTTGTCTGGTCGCCGGTGTTTCTTGGCGCGCTTCGCGCGCCTGCGACCGCTATGCGGGGAGAGCGAGTCCAGAAATTCCACAACGAAGTGCAGAGCGGTCGCCTCCTATGTCTTGTTAACTCTGCTCGTCTGTGGCTGCGGTCGCGGGGCCGCCAACAACGAGGCCGCGGCGACAACGACGGCTGTGGCAAAGGGGACCGCGGGGCTTGTCGGACCGTTGACGAACGACAACAGCGACGACATCGTCTCGTGGGTGGACGGACAGGTCGTGAGCGACTGGGGAGCGGAAATCAAGAAGCGCGACAACGCGATCGACGGGTATTTGAACGATACCGATCCGGCACGATCGGAGAAGTATGGCTTTCGCAGCGGGCAGAATCCGCAGTTGGCGTGGAGTTGGTTCCGCGACTACCCGGTCGGATTCAATGGCGTTCCGTACGTGCTGTTCAAGACGATCCTGGATCTCGATCCAAATGACCCGGATCCCACGCTCCAGAGGATTGCCCGGATTTGGAAGCACCAGTCGACAATGCCGATCGGATCGGGGCCGTCTGCTGCGTGGACGTTCGATCACATCGGCGTAGGACCGAACCCGTCTGACTACGTCGACGGAGTGGCCCGGCCGGTCAGTGAGCGCCAGGCTGCATTGCCGTTTGGGTTCGCCTACGAGAACCCGCGATCGTTCGAGCCGCTCTCAGAAATCGAGATGAAGCGGTATGACACGCAACTGCGCCTGAAGAGCGTGTTTCAGATCACGAGCCTGCTGCTCGCCAAGCTCAGAACGGCCGATCAGGAGGAGACCTGGGAAGACGATCGGAAGGGCTTTGGCACTCCGGGATCCATGGATCGAGTGTTCTTCTCGTGCGCGGCGTGCCACGTCGGTCGCGTCGTCGTCGGCGGGAAGATGAAATTCCTGCCCGGGATGCCGAACACCGAAGTCGAAGCGCAGTACTACTCGAAGCTGCTGATGCTGACCGCAGCGGCGCTGGTCGAGTCTGGATTCGATCCCACATCGACGACACCGGTGAACCCTGCCAACATCTCCCCCAACAGGAATGCTATCCGCGCGCTCTATGGGGCGATGCTGAAGAAGGCGCTCGACGACCCCGAGACGATGTACGGTTCGTCACCCGGACAGATCGCCCGGGCGAAGATTCAGACGCTCGCGGTGGCCGACAAATTCCCGGATGTCATGAAGGATGTCATTGCCATCGGGGTAAAGACCCACTTCATCTACTATGTCGTCGCCAAGAACAACGGCTACAAGCAGCCGCTTCCCGACGTGCTCGAAGATCGGCCCGGGCAGATGGATGCGTTCGGCATCGCGTCGGGTCTCGTGGCGATCCACACGCGGCGAACCAAGAATACGTTCCTGGAATTCGTGAAGAGCGATAACCCGAAGAGCCCAATCTTTACCGGGTTCTCGAAGGCCAACGGACTGCCCACGGACACTCCAGGGATGACCGATGCGGTCACCGATCCGAAAGTCGCCGGCGACCGCGTCTTCAAGAACATCCCGGCCTGGGCCCCGCCCGTACCGGCGCCGATCGACGTCAAGAGCGTCAATTGGGCGGTTGAACGCTATCACGCCAACTGGGATGGCAATCAGGGGGCGTCGTCGCGAACACTCGCCTCGGGCTCGTCAGCCACTGGCGATCCGCGGATGGTGAACGTTCGCATTCACGAACCGCTCAACCCGTTCATCGACAATCTACCACCACCGCCGTACCCCTTTACGAGCGTCGATCTGGTGCGCGCAAAAGAAGGCAAGGCACTGTTCAAATCGACGTGCGCCAATTGCCACATGCCCCGGAATCAAATGATTTATCCGGCGCTGAAACTCGGCGTCGACGTGAACCGCACGATGGTGAACACGAGCGTGTCTCGCTACGGGCTTGCTGCACTGGTGACCGAGGCCTGCAGCATCTATGGCGAGAATAACAAGGGTCAACCAGGTGCGGACTGGTGCGTACCGCAAGGCGACTGGCAGGCGAGGCTCGATGAGTACTTCCGAGACACGCCGCGCCGCTTGGCGGAAGGCACCAACGGCTACAAGGCGGACGTGCTGCACGGCATCTGGGCCCAGGCGCCCTACCTGCACAATGGCTCGGTTCCAACACTGGGCCAGCTGGTCTGCCCATCCACCCGCCCGCAGAAGTTCCTGCGCGGCAACTTGAACTACGACGAAGCGCTGGTCGGATTTGAATGGGCGACTCGGCCGTCGATGCGTTACGGTCCCAACGAGACGCTCCTCGTGAAGGAGTACGACACGACGGTTCCGGGTAAGTCCAACGCCGGTCACACTTTCGGCTCGAGCCTCTGTCCCGACACCAGCGGTCTCGATCCCGTCAACGATCGCAAGGAAATCGAATCGCGGCTGCTGCAATCGCCAGTCGGTGCGTTGCTCGCATACCTGAAGACTCTGTAAGAAGATAACCTCCCAGATTCCTCCAACTCCGAACGGCAACAAGCTCTTTCGGAGTTGGAGGTGTCGATTCCGGCCGCCTTCATTCGACGCCAGCATAGAGGTAAGTGAGCAAGCCACCCCAAGAAGTAGCCATTCGTCCCAATTTGCCTGTGGGCGGTGTCGATCTGGCGGGGGTCGTTTCGACTATAAGTAGAGGCGCCAGGCGGAGGATTCATGAGTTTCGTTACAGATCTCAGGTTTGCGTTGCGCTCGCTGCTCCGGGCGAGAGGGTTGACCATCACTGTCGTGATCACCCTGGCGCTTGGTATCGGCGCCAATGCCGCCATTTTCAGCGTGGTTCGCGGCGTCCTGCTCAAGCCTCTGACCAACCGTGATGAAAATCGATTGATCTACATCCGGCAGAGCGCGCCCGGGCTCGGCGCCCCAAACGCGGCGTTCTCCGTCCCGGAGATCGACGACCTCAAGGCACGGGTCAAGTCAGTGTCCGCCTTCGGCGATTTCTCGACCATCGGGTTCACGATGATCGGACTCGGCGAGCCTCGCGTCGTCAGTGCCGGTGTCGTCGGCGGATCGTATTTCGAGGTCATGGGGCTGCGCCCGGTGCTGGGCCGATTGATCAATGCGTCAGACGATGGGCCGCAGGCCGCGGGCGTGGTGGTGCTGACCCATCGTTTCTGGACGACGGAGTTCAAGAGCGATCCGTCGGTGATCGGCAAGACCGTCAGGCTCGACTCGCGGGCGGCCACCGTCATCGGTGTCCTCGAGCCCTCGGTGCCCTATCCACAGGAAACGGAGATCATCGCCAACGTCGTGACCAGTCCGCACCATCTCTCAGCGACGATGGTCACCGGCCGCGTTCATCGTATGACCGAGCTGTTCGGACGCCTTGCCCCTGGCGCCGACCTCGACGCCGCGCGCGCAGAGCTCCGCACGGCGCACGACGCCATCCGCGGTGAATATCCCGACGTGTATTCAGCGAAGGCTGACTTCCGCATCGATGCGGTGCGGCTGCGCGATCAGATCACTTCTCCGGCCAGGACGGTGCTGTGGGTGCTGCTTGCCGCTTCCGCTCTCGTGTTCGTGATCGCGTGCTCGAACGTCGCCAATCTCATCCTCGCGCGATCGGTACGACGCGAGGGTGAGCTGGCGGTGCGCGCGGCGCTCGGCGCGCGCGCGAGCGCGCTTCGTCGAACGCTGCTTGCGGAGAGTCTGCTGCTGTGCGGCACCGGCGCCGTACTTGGTGTGCTGATGGCACGACCGATGGTCGCCGTGCTATCGCGCTACGCAGCGCGATTCTCGGTGCGCGCGCTCGACGTCACCGTCGATTCCAGCCTTTTGTGGATCGGCGTGGGGCTCGCGCTGGTTGCCGCAACTCTCCTGGCGTTCGTCCCCAGGCTACCATCGGCCGAGGCGTCGAGCGGCTTCGGCCTGTCCAACGGCAGCGCCCGCTTGACGACCGGAACGAACCGACGCCTGCGCGTGTTCGCCGTGTTGCAAATCGCGGCGTCGTTCGTGCTTCTCGCAGGCGCCGGAATGTTGTTGACGACGCTTCTGGAGCTGCAGTCAGCGCAGTTGAAGCTCAACACGAGCAATGTGCTGGCACTACACGTGCCGGTCATCTCGGGCCGCGAACCGGGACAGGTCACGGCGTTCTACCAGGAAGTGCTGCGTCGTATTTCGGCGCTCCCGGGGGTTGAGCGGGTCGCCGTGGGGACGCTGGTGCCGTGGCGGGAAGCCGGCGGGTTCGGCCCGGGCTTCCAGTTCTCCGCCGAGGGCTACGCCAAGGTCGACGGCGAGGATGATCCTCGCGGACGATTCCGGACCGTCTCACCCGGCTTCTTCGCGGCCCTCGGAGCTCCGCTCATTGCCGGGCGCGATTTCAACGACGCGGATCGACGTGACTCGGAGAAAGTCGTCATCGTCAGCCAGAGCCTGGCGCAACGAATGTTTCCCAATCAGGACGCGGTGAACCGTCACGTCAGCTGGACCGATCCGGTCATGAAGTTCATCGACGTCAGCCCGGAACCCAGACGGATCGTCGGCGTCGTTGCGGACATCGATGATGAGAATGTCGTCCCCGGCCCGGCGGTGACCATCTATCACCCTCTGGGCCAGGCTCTAGGCGGCGGAAGGCTGTTCGTGCACGCGCGGACCGATCCGTACGCGCTCGTGCCGCCGATTACGCGCATCATCAGGGAGCTCTCGGCGGATCAACCGGTTGAAAAAGCGGCGACGCTCGACGACGTGCGCGCGGAGGTACTGGCGCCGAACCGGCTCAATGCGTTGGTCTTTGGCGGCTTTGCCGGGGTAGCACTCCTCATCGCGATCGTGGGTGTGGCAGGTGTGCTGGCCTTCTCGGTGAGCGCACGCACGCGCGAGTTCGGCATTCGGCTCGCGATCGGATCCGCGCCCAAGGATCTCTTGCAAGGGGTCGTGAAAGAGGGCGCGACGATCGCGGCCGTGGGAGTCGTGGCTGGGGTTGTCGGAGGGCTCGCACTGACACGCGCGGTCGCAAGTTACATCAACGAAGTCAGCTTACCTGGATTCGTACCGACGCTCGGCGCCGCGCTGGTTCTCGTTATTGCGGCGCTGGTCGCGTCGCTCGTGCCAGCAGCGCGCGCATCTCGTGTGGATGTCATCGACGCGCTTCGCCCGGAGTAGCCGAACGGCGACTCCGCAGGGCGCGTCTGGGTTGGTAGATCTGCCGGGAATGCCGGTCCGACCGCCTCCGCCAACGTCCCGGCGGGTCTCCACAGCAACACCGCCCTACGGTTGCGGACGCAGGCGTAGTGTCCGGCTTTAGCCGGACCTTGGCTGCGCGCCACTCGTCTTACGTCGCTTCCAAATCCTGCCGATAAGTGAAGACGTGCAGACCTACGGTCGATGGCTCTGGGCTCTGACGGCGCTCTTCGTATTTCGCATCATTGCGCAGCCACTCGCGCTCGTGATCGATTCGCCGCTGTTGCCGCCGTTCGAGTCGTGGCATAGCGGTCTGCTGCCGTATCCATTGCTCGTCGTCGCCCAGCTTTTCATCGTGGCCTGGCTCGCGCTCACCGCCTGGCGTGTCTCGCACGATACGGTGACACCGAACCGCAAGGCTGGCAGATTCCTACTCACGATTGCGGGGCTGTACGCGGCGACGATGCTGACGCGGTTGATTCTCGGCGCAACCGTGCTGCGCGACGAGCGGTGGTTCGGGAGCCCGGTGCCGACTGTCTTTCACCTTGGCCTGGCGAGCTACCTGTTCGTATTCGGCCACCTGCATACGCGCCATGGCTAGGTTGCTGCCGTCGATTCACTACCCGGCCACCATGGTCGGGGCATTTGCGTTGTTCGCCATGCTGCGAGCGGCCGGAATGCCCCTCATCGTCAGCACATACCTTCCCGCGTTGTCGGTCGCGGCCATCGTGACGTGGCTCGAGTTACGACAGCCAAACCGCGAGACCTGGCGTCCGCCCGCACGCGAGATCAGGACGGACCTGGTCTTTATGATCGTGGTGCAGTTGGCGATGCCGCCGCTGGTCGGGTTCCTCTTCGCGAACGCGCTGGTCGAGCCCGCACGATCGCTGAATCTTCCAATCGCACGCGCGTGGCCCCACAGCTGGCCGATATGGACGCAGGCGATCCTCATGGTGCTGGCGGTCGACTTCATGCGCTATTGGCTGCACCGTGCCGCGCACGAGAGCGACACGTTATGGCGCCTCCACGCCGTGCATCACTCCGTCGATCAGCTGTACTGGCTCAACACCGCGCGCTTCCACCCGATCGAGAAGGCGCTGCAGATGTGCCTCGACAGTCTCCCGTTCCTGCTCATGGGAGTCGATGCCACCGTGCTCGCGCTGTACTACCTGGCCTACGCGTCCAACGGTTTCTTCCAGCACTGCAACATCCGCTTGCGCTACGGCTTTCTCAATTACATCGTCGGCAGCGCCGAAACGCATCGCTGGCATCATTCGCGCGAGCCGCGCGAGTCCAACGCGAACTACGGCAACACCGTAATCGTGTGGGACCTGATCTTCGGCACGTGGTTCCTGCCAACCGACCGGGCTGTCGACTCGCTCGGACTCAAAGACCCGGCCTATCCGAAGGCTTTCCTCGGGCTGATGCGCGCGCCGTTCAACAAGTAATTGCAGAACCACTCATGCACGCATTTCTGAGACGAGCGGCGATGCGCATCTACCGGCATCGCCATTGGCTGCCGCTCGAAAGAAACGCATCGCGACCGGACATCGCGCAACGCGAGGTGCTACGCGCGATTGTGTCCGCCAACAGCGCTACGACCTTTGGACGGGAACACGGGTTTGCCGAGATCGACTGCGCTCGGATATTCGGCGAGCGGGTGCCCGTGCAACAGTACGAGACGCTGCGGCCTTACATCGAGCGACAACGGCGAACTGGTCAGACCGAGCTGACCGCCGAGGCGCCGCTCTTCTACGCACAGACCAGTGGAACGACCGGCACACCCAAGTACATCCCGATCACCAGAACATCACTGGCGATGCATCGAGCGGAGCAGGCGCTCTTCTCTTATCTGCAGTTCAGGGCGTGTCCGTCGGCATTCGACGGGATGGCGATGGGCATTATGGGCGCTGCCGTCGAGGGCCGGCTCGACTCGGGTCACTCGGTGGGATCGGTATCCGGTCATCTGTATGCGTCGCTCCCCCGATTCATTCAGTCCAGGTTCGTCGTGCCGCCCGCTGTGTCGACGATCGCGGACTATGACCTGAAATACCGGGTCATCCTCCACCTCGCGCTCGCACAACCTCGCATCACGTATATCGGATCGCCAAACCCGTCGACATTTCTCCGGCTTCTCCATGTGTTGAAGATCGAGCGCGAGATGCTGCTGCGCTCGCTGGCTACAGGCCTGTCCAGCGTGACTGCAGCGCTCGATCCGTCGCTGCAGCAGCTCGTCGCGAGTCGTATGCCGGCGATGCCGGATCGCGCTGCGCTGCTGAACAAACTGCCTGAGCTCACTTACGCCAACGTCTGGCCCGACGTGAAGCTACTCACGACGTGGACGGGTGGGAGTTGTGGCATTGCTCTGGGTGCGCTTCGAAAGACGCTTCCTGTCCAGACCCTCGTCATGGAACTTGGCTACCAGGCAACCGAAGTTCGCGGGACGATTCCGCTCGAGGCCGAAACGCCCGGCGGGCTGCCACCCCTGGGGCACACGTTCTTCGAGTTCGTCGAGCGCTCGGCATGGGACCGTGAGCGACCCGACTACCTCACCGTCGATCAGCTGGAGCAGGGATTTCAGTACTACGTTCTGATCACGACGCCGGCCGGGTTGTATCGCTACTTCATGAACGATCTCGTTGAGGTCACAGGCTTCTTTCGAAAAACGCCACTCCTGCGGTTCGTCCAGAAGGGCAAGGGCGTCACGAGCCTGACCGGCGAGAAGCTGTACGAAGCCCAGGTCATCGACGCGGTTCAAAACGAGCTCCCTCGATGCGGAGTCATTCCAACGTTCTTCGTCATGATCGCTGACGATGAGAAGATGTCGTATCGACTGCTGGTCGAGGGGCAGGCTGGCCTGCCTGAGTCAAGCGCGGTGGGGCAGGCGGTCGACCGCCGTCTCGCGGAACTGAATATCGAATACCGCGCGAAACGTGACAGCGGCCGCCTCGCACCGTTGACGCTCGCGTGGCTCCGGCCCGGTGCGGGCGAGGCGTACAAGGCTGCCGCTGTCAGTGCCGGTCAGCGAGAGGGGCAACTGAAGCCTGCGGTCCTGCAACATCGTAAAGACCTGCTCATACCGCTGGACCAGTTCGTCGCATAATGCGTCTCGAGCAACTCGCCCTCAGCGAACTCCACATCCCCTTCAGAACGACGTTTCGGCACGCGTCTGCCGAGCGTAGCGAGACCGCCAGCATCTGGGTCGAGGCACGCTCGGAGGGCTTCGTTGGCTATGGAGAGTCGTGTCCTCGTCCCTACGTCACGGGTGAGACCACCGAGTCGGCTCGCGCGTTCTTCGCCGACTTCCACGAGTCGTTACGGCAGGACATCGTGAACCTCGATTCACTCCGAAAGTGGATGACCACGCACGCCGATGCCATCGACACCAACCCGGCGGCCTGGTGCGCCGTCGAGCTCGCGCTTCTCGATCTGCTCGCCAAGATCACGGGCGAGACAGTTGAAACGCTGCTGTCGCTGCCTGTCTTGTCGGGCCCCTTTCGCTACACTGCGGTGCTCGGCGACTCCAGCGAGGCGGCTTTCGCCGCAACGGCCCACGCCTATCAGCGCCTGGGCTTTCGAGACTTCAAACTGAAACTGTCGGGCGACCTCGAACGAGACACACGGAAGCTCGCACTCCTCGATTCGGCGGACTCCACGTTTCGAGTGCGCGTTGACGCCAACAATCTGTGGGCGGATGTCCACGTCGCCGAAATGTATTTGCGAAACCTGGGAAGATCGTTCGTTGGACTCGAGGAACCGCTGATCTCGAGACGCTACGCGGAGCTTGGCCAGCTTTCTGAGGCGCTCGGATGCCCGATCATCCTCGACGAGAGTCTCACCGCCAGCGACCAGCTCCGCTTCCTCGAGGGCACGGCCGATCGCTGGGTGATCAACGTACGAGTGTCCAAGATGGGCGGGCTCCTGCGATCACTTGAAGTCGTCTCGGCCGCCCGCGCCCGCGGCATTCCCCTTATCGTGGGCGCCCAAGTCGGCGAAACGAGCCTGTTGACCCGCGCGGCGCTCGTTGTCGCGCAAGCGGCAGGCGCTGACCTGCTCGCGCAGGAAGGGGCCTTCGGGACGTTCCTGCTCGAGCGCGACGTGTGCGAGCCGTCGCTGATGTTTGGCGCAGACGGGATACTCGATCCGCGGACCTATCCGTTCGACACCGTGGGGTTCGGCCTTCCCCTGTCGCCTTACGGTGCGAATGGGAAGCCGCCGAAGAATACGTAAGCGGCTGCGAGCGTCACTAACAGATTGAACGCCTGGGCGCCAAGAAATGCGACCGCCGGGCGACCGCCATCGGTCGTCACGAGACTCGGCAAAGAGGTTTCCAGGCCGATCGACACGAACGCCATCGCAAACAGCGCCGTACGAATTGCCGTCAATGGGCCGCGCGTTTCGGCGACCGTGGCATCGCCAACCAGCCACGAAAAGACGATCGACGCAACGAGGAATCCAAACACGAATTTCGGAAAGCGTTCCCAGATCACGGCGAGGCTCGTTCGCGGCGTCTCCGATCCGTCAGGCGTGCTCCCCTTGCGTTTCATCGCCCACCAGACCGTCAGCAGAAACGCGGCGACACCAATCAGCGCGTTCTGCGACAGCTTCACGACGACGGCCGCATCGCGCGCCGCATCGCTGATCAACTCGCCGCCGGCAACGACCGCCGCACTCGTATCGAGCGTCCCGCCGAGCCAAGAGCCCGCGACCACGTCAGGCATGCCCATCGCTTTCGCCACCCACGGCATGAGGACCATCATCGGCATTGCGACGACGAGCACGAGTGATGTCACATACGACAGCTTCTTGCGATCGCCTTGAATGGCGCCGCACGTCGCAATCGCAGCCGATACACCACAGATCGACACCGCGCTCGCCAGCATCGTCGCAAACTCATCGTCGACACGAAGGCGTCGCGCCAGCCAGAACGCGAACGTCCACACGCTCAACACCACGACGAGCGCCTGAGCGATACCGAGAAACCCGGCGCGGGCAATGTCGTCGATCAGAATGCCGGCGCCAAGGACGACGAGCCCGGTCTTGATGTAGAACTCGGTGCGGACCGCTTCACGAAGCCACGTTGGCACGGTGACGACGTGATTGACGACCAAGCCGATGGCCAACGCGAACACCACGTACTCGAGGCTCCACGCGGCGACCGCGGGGAGCGCGGCAATCGCCTGCGCCAGCCATGCCAGCGCTGATACGAGGAGCACGCCGGGGACAAATCGCATCAACCGCGCGCCGAGCACGACGGCGCCGATCGTCAGCGGCACCAGCACCTGCAGCCCGACTCGTATCGGATCTGTCGATCGCACGCCCGCAAGGGCAAGGGCGATGAGCGACCCGCCTACCAGGACCGAGAGCCAGTCCTCGCTGATGAGGGGTGGGCGCGCGGCAATCGACTCGCGGGTTGTGTCCGAGACCCCGGCGGTATGAGTGGCAGCTGTCTGCATGGGCGAGAGATTACTCCAATCGCCCGCGCCGTAGGGCGGGTCCGGCTTTAATAGACCCGCCGGTCCGAAGCGACCATGACCCACCGGGTCCACAGAGCAGGACCCGGCCTACGAAGCTCAGGCCGCAGATTCGGCCTGTACGTCGTCTTTCCAGCAGAATTCGAGGATGAGGCCGCTGACGTTCAGCATGTCGCCGTCCTGCAGGATGCGACGTCCTTCGAGGCGCTCGTCGTTGATGAGCGTCTTGCCGCCGAGCGGCGTTGCAACGTAGCTGTTGCCGCTCCGGGCAATCGCGACCGCGACCGACGGTTTGAACCAGCCGCGCAGCCGGACGAGCGCCGTATCGGAGCGCCCGATCAGTGACGTATGCGCCCCGAGATCGTATTGATCCTGCTCGGAGCGTCCCGCGATGACGCGAAGGACTCCAACGCGGCGCGGTGCCGTTGCGACCGGCGTCGCCGGACGCGCGTTGACCGACTTGGCTGCGTCGGCACGAGCCGATTCGAGCGTGGCGCGCAGCGCGCGGTGCTGCTTGGTGTCGAGATAGACCGTGTCACCGAGACTTTCGAGTGGTGCACCGGCCACAGGCTGCGGTTCGACGGCATTCTGATCGAACACGATGGAGTGCTTGCCCACGAGCACTTCGTCGCCGTGCTGGAGGACATGTCGCGTGATCGGGCGGCCGTTGACGAACGTGCCGTTCGTGCTGCGCAGGTCTTCAAGGATGACCTGCTGTCCCTCGAGCAACACCCGCGCATGATGACCAGACACCGCGGGGTTGTCGATGATCATCGCGTTGTCCGGAAGACGCCCGATCGTCACGCCTGATCCAAGAGCGTAGTCCTTGAGGACGATACCTTCATACTGCAGCGTAAGTTTCGACATCCTGCCCTCGTCAATGGGGTCGGGAGAGTGTCCTTCTTAAATGACTCCCGACCCCTTTTATCAACTGGTGCCACCATCGCCCTGTTACTTCCACGACCACGACCGTGATGTTGTCCGCGCCCCCGTTGTGGTTGGCCGTCGCGATCAGGTGATCGCAGATCTGCTGGGGCTCCTGGAACGTCTGAATCGCCTTCGCCAACTCCTCCTCGGACACCATCCGGGTCAAACCGTCGCTGCACAGCAGCACGTAATCTCCCGACTGCACCGGCACTTCGGTGACGTCGACTTCGACAGCAGGCTCGCGACCCAGCACACGCACGAGCAGGTTTTGCTGCTCGACCGGGAGCTTCTTGCCTTCGTCAGCGAGCCCCGCCTCGATATGCGCTTCCATCAACGAGTGATCGCGCGTGAGCGGCTCGAGCCGCTCGTTGTGCCACAGATATGCCCGGCTGTCTCCGACGTGAGCGACGCCAGCAATCTGTTCGCGGATCCACGCGCTGACCACAGTTGTTCCCATCCCGGCCTGACGCGGATCCTTCTGCGCCTGGCCGTAGATGAACTCGTTCGACTGACGAACGGCATCCAGAAGACGCGTCGTGTGCGGCAGAAACGGCGATGACGTCGAACCCTCGCCGCTTTCGTCGCCAGTCAGTCGACGCGCAATGGCCTGGATGGCCAATTCACTCGCCACTTCTCCAGCCGGTGCGCCGCCCATACCGTCGCAGACTACGAACAGGCCTTCCTCGGCCCGCGACATGAACGCGTCCTCGTTCTGAGGACGAACCCGTCCGGTATCGGTGCGCGCTCCGACTCGCAGCCGCATCAGTGATGGTGATTACAAGCCGTACGCCGGGATGGTCCTGAGGGTGAAAGTAGCGACCTACGAGAGAGATACGGCCGAGCTTAGGTAGGTTTCGGACACGCGCGCGAGGGTGATCGTGAGCGGTTTTTGAACGATGGTTACAGAAGCGTCAGTCTTTTTCCCTGGGCAATTCGATGAAGCGCGGTTGATGACCGGTTCGCTCTTCGAGCGCCAGCAGGACACGCTTCAACAGGACCTCGTCGAAGCGCATCGAGACAAACTGTTCTTCGGTGCTCGTTCGCAACGCGACCCAATCGCGCGAGACCTGTATACCAAACTTGCTCAGCGTTCCACCGGCGCGCGCGACAGGCGACGGCCCTTGTGGCGAATCCCACAGCGGATCGCGTCCGCGCGACACGTTGATGGCGATGACACGTCCGTACGGGAACGAGCACAATGGCGACGCCGGGTTGTTGGTCGGGATGATGGTGATCTTCCCGTCGCCCATGAGGAGCTGCGCGCCCTGCTCCTTTGACTTGCGCGTACCGACCAAGGCCCTCGTCTCGAACACCAGGATCGGGTCTTCGATCGCGGGCCGCGCGGCTCGCCGCTCCACAGGCACGGGTGCGGGCGCTTCGACAGGTGCAGGGGCAGGCGGCTCGACGACCGCAACCGGCTCCGGCGGCGGCGCGGGAGTCGCAACGACCGGAGCACGGCTCGCCACTCGACGCGCCGCCACAGGTGCCGCCGCCACCGCGGGTGCCGGTTCGGTCGCTGGAGGCGGAACAGCCTTCACAGCGCGAGCCTCTTCGTGCGGAGTCTCGACGACAACGTCCTCGACCGGGGGCGGCGCAGTCGCTGGAATCGATGTCGTCGTTGCGGTTTCGGTGACGACGGGCTCCACGACAGAAGACGGCGTGGGAGCGATTGCGTCTTGCGTTTCGTCGCCGCGCAGCATCACGTAGGCGGCGGCGAACGCGCCGATCGCCAGGACCACCGCTGCCGCTTGCGCCCACCGATAGCGAGCTCGCGGTGCGACTGTTGGACGCTCGGCGACCACAGCTGCGACCGCGCTCGCAGGCCGCGGCTGTGCCAAGTCGATCGTGTCCATCACCGGTTGCGCCAGCACCATGCCTTCACGATTGCTGGCGGCGAACGTCCTCGCGAGATCGGCCGCCGGGAGCGGCCCTGTGGCGCGAGACAACTCCTCTCGGAATTCTTCGGCGGACTGGAACCGGTCGGCCTGAGTTTTTGCGAGCGCTCGCTGAACGATCGCTTCGCACCAATCGGGAAGACCACTGCGATGCGCGCAGAGCGGGATCGGCGCATCGCGAAGCTGGCGTTGCAACATCCCGAGCGCGGTGTCAGCGGCAAACGGCAACGCGCCGGTCAGCAGGCGATAGAACAGCACGCCAACAGAATAGAGGTCCGAGCGCCCATCGACCTCCTCGCCGAGGACCTGCTCTGGTGACATGTACGCCGGTGTGCCCATCAAGCGGAAGTCGACGGTCTTCTGCTCGGCGCCGAGGACGCGAGCGATACCGAAGTCCATGATCTTGATCGAGCCCTCGTCGGTCACCATGACGTTGGCCGGCTTGACGTCGCGATGTACGACGCCGGCGCGGTGAGCGTGCTCGAGCGCCGACAGGATCAGGTCGATGACGTAGGCGGCGCGTTCTGGCGACAGCGCACCGAGCCGCTCGGACAGCTTGTCGAGCGATTCGCCGCGAACGAACTCCATCACCATCAGGAGGTCGCCATCGGCGCGGAACAATTCGAAAATGGTCGCGATCTGCGGGTGATTGAGCCGCGCCAGGATCGTCGCTTCGGCGCGGAAGCGTGACATGACCTCGGTATTGGCAAGGTCGGGGTTCAACGTCTTGACGGCGACGTCGCGATGCAGCGTTTCGTCGACGGCCTTGTAGACGACGCCCGCGCCACCTCGCCCGAGTTGGCCAACGATTCGGTATTTGCCGATGGTCCTGCCAATCATCAGAGTCCCGTGCAGCGAACGGTCACTTTACGCCGCCTCTACGGTCCTTTCGGACTGATGCAAAACAGGCGATAGGCGCCATAATCTTTTCTTCTTCTCCTGACATGAATCTGCATGCTTCGACGATTGCTCTCGTACTCCTATTCGTGACGACATCCGCTCTCGCCCAACGGGGAGGAGGACCTCAGGGAGCACGAGAAGTAAAGGTCACCGCGATCGCCGGTATCGTTGCCGAAGGAGCAACGTGGAAGGTGGCCTGGCAAGGGACCGACAACGCCGACGGCATCGTCGGCACGGCCGATGGCGGTCTGCTCTTTGCGCAGGAGCAACCCCGGCGCATCCGCAAGTTGGATTCAATGGACCGCGTGTCGGTGGCTCTCGCCGAGACACACGGCGTCGGATCGATCGCCGTCGACTCCAAGGGACGGATCCTCGGCGTGGAGCGCACATGCACCGATCCTGGCGGACGGCCCGATCAGTGCACCGAGTCACCAGCGGTGAGCGTGCTCACTCCTACGCGCTCGATTCTGGCGGATCGATTCGAAGGCAAGCCGTTGGGGCGGCTCAACGATCTCGTCGTCGACCGCAAGGGCACGACTTACTTCACCGTCGGCGGCGCGTACTACGTTGGCGCAAATGGCACCGTGAAGAGTCTTGGCGAGAACATCCGCGCCAACGGCATCATGTTGAACCGCGATGAAAAGATCGTCTACATCACCAACGGCAATACGATCCTGGCGTTCGACATCCTGCCCGATGGCAGTGTGACCAACAGGCGCGACTTCGCGACGCTCGAAGCTGGTGGCAACGGTGACGGGATGGCCATCGATAACGCGGGTCGCCTGTATGTCACATCGCCGCCGGGCGTTCAGGTCTTTGCTGTGGACGGCACGTATCTCGGTCTCATCCCGACGCCGCGAAGCGCGATCAGTGTCGCCTTCTCCGGCCCTCGCAAACAGACACTCTACATCGTTGGCAGTGGTGCTCTCGGAGCAGATGGACAGGAGTTCAGGACGCCAGACGGCGTGAGGAACAACGCGAAGACGATCTATCGGCTTCCAATGCTTGCTTCAGGATTCACGGGCCGCGCCAAGTAGGGCGGCGGTCTCGTCATAGCGCGGGGCGCAAAGAAGGAAGCCCGCGCGACGTCAGCTCACCGGATTGGGGCGCGCCAGTCGCACGAGCTCGGGCGCGTGAAGGCGCTGCCCCTTGTAGGCCGTGACGATGCCAAAGCGGCGGCCGCTTTCCCAATCGTCGCGCGCATCGCGGATCTCCTCAGGAGTCCGCGCCACGAAGTTCCACCACATCAGAATCGTTTCCGGGAAAGGCGGACCACCGACGAGCAGCACGCGCGCACCGCTCTGACTTGCGAACGCAGCTTGCGTGCGTTGCATTCCCAGGTAATAGAGCATGCGCTCGTGGAGCGGCTGTCCATCCAGCACGCAATCGCCCGTCAACACGAGTACCGCGTACTCGAAGTCCTGACGTAGTGGGACGGCGAGCGATTCACCTCGATGCACCTGAAGATCGGCTCCGACTAAATCCGCGAAGTGCAGCGCCGGCGACGCAGCTCGATCGACGTTGCCGGAAAACACGCGCACGATTCCACCTGGCTGTTCGAGGATCGGGACCGACTGCACATGCTGAAACGAGGGCTCGCCGTGCCGGTCGCGATCCGGCAGCGCCGTCCAGAGCTGTACTCCGTTCAGCCGGCCGCTGTTGTCAACAGGTGTTCGCTCCGCATGCGCGATGGCATGGCCGGAGGTCATCACGTTCACTCCGCCGGGGCGCAGCACGGCTTCCTCCCCGAGGCTGTCGTCGTGCACGACTTCTCCTTCGAGCAGCCACGTCACCGTCTGCAGGCCCATGTGCGGGTGAGGCGCCACGTCCATTGGCATTCCCTCGGTGAACGACAGCGGACCGAACCGATCGAGAAAACACCACGGCCCGATCATGCGCCGCCCTCTGACCGGGAGCGCCCGCGAAATACGAAGGGTGCCAAGGTTGATCTCATAGTTCGGATACTCATCGAGCCGACGATCGGTGGCACCAAGTGCCACCAATGACTCTGCGGCAACGATCGGCTTCGTCATGCGGACAGTGTACTGCGCGCGGAGGAAGCCGAGGACGCAGAGAAAAACGTCAACGCGGGGATCGCAAAGGAGCAGAGAGAGTGGGGCAGTTCGAAGGGCTCAGGATCAGTCGCGCGGGTGCCGGCCCATGGCTGCATTGGCCGGCAACGCATGGAGCAGCGCCCGACGCTCCACGAGGTGCCGCGCACAGCGCGGCCCGCGCGACTGACCGTGGTTTGCTTCGAGTCACCTGATTCCCTCTGCACCCCTGCGCTCTCCGCGTTGAAACCTCCAGTGAACCAAGCACCCACTGAAAGCGAGGGCTCGACTTACAATGCGGAATGCTCTTGCGTCGCCAGACCGCCATTCTTGTCGGCTTCTTCCTGATTTCAGCCGCTCTCATCTCTTGCTCTCGTTCGCCGGCTTCCTCAGCGGGCTCAATTCCAAGAACCGCGGCCGGCAAACCTGACTTGTCCGGGATCTGGCAGGTTCGCAACCGCGCCGCGGCCGACCTCGAGGATCACGTCGCCCGTCACCAGGCCCCGGCGGGTAAGGGCGTCGTCCAGGGCGGACCGATTCCGTATCAGCCGTGGGCGGCCGCGAAGAAGATCGAGAACGCCAGGAATCGGGCGACTGCCGATCCGTTAGCAACGTGCTACATGCCGGGCGTGCCCCGCATCATGTACATGGAGTTCCCGTTCCAGATCTTCCAAACATCCGATCACATCGCCATGACGTTCGAGTGGTCGCAGGTCCATCGGACGATCTACACCAACGGTGCTCCGGCTCCCGAAGGCATCGACTTCTGGATGGGCGACTCGCGTGGGCGCTGGGAGGGAGACACACTGGTCGTGGACGTAAAGAACCACAACGATCGCACGTGGTTCGACATGGCTGGCAATTTTCACAGCGAGGCGCTGCACCTGGTCGAGCGCTATACGATGCGTGACGCCAACACGATCGACTACGAGGTGACCATCGACGATGCGAAGGTCTTCACCCGAACGTGGACGATCAAGATGCCGCTGCATCGCCAGACCGATGCAGATCGCATCTTCGAATATCAGTGCCAGGCCGAGGCCGAGGAAGCCAGCGGCGCGTTCGAACCGGATCCGAAGACGTGGTACCCGGGACCTTCAGTGACCGTCCAGACACCAGCGGAATGGAAAGACGTGCCGACGGCCTGGAAGGCGCCGGAGCGCAAGGGCGAAATCAAGCGCATGCCGGACGGCAAGCCTGACCTGCAGGGTTACTTCATGCCCGACGGCGGCGGTGGCAACTACGGACTTGGCAAGCACGAACAGGACTTCCTCACGCCGGGCGGGCGCGGTGTGATCGTCGATCCTCCCGACGGCAATCTTCCGATGCAAGCGTGGGCGAAGGCCGAGGCCGAGGATCGCAAAACACCCGAGCGCGGGTACGACGATCCAACAGCCCACTGTTTCGTCGCCGGAGTTCCGCGATCGATGTACGTGCCGTCTCCCTTGCAGATTCTCCAGCCGCCGGGCTACATCGTCATCCTGCACGAGCGAATGTCATGGCGAACGATCCCAATGGATGGGCGCGCTCACCTGCCAGACCATTTACGATTGTGGCAAGGCGATTCGATCGGCCGCTGGGAAGGCGATACGCTCGTCATCGAGACCACGAACCTGAATGGGAAAGCGTGGTTGAACGAAGTAGGCGAGATCGTGAGTCACACCCAGCGCGTCATCGAACGGCTGACGCCGATCGACGCCGATACGATTCAGTACGAGGCGACTGTCTCCGATCCGCTCGTCTACACGCGTCCATGGACGATTGCCTTCCCGATAAACCGGCAGAAGGATGAACTCCTGGAAGTCGCGTGCCACGAGGACAACCAGGATCTGCAACACTTGAAGGACATCCGAGACGAAGCTCGCGCAAAGGCGAAGAGCCAGAGCTAGGGAGGCGCGTTCGATGAAGACATTCCGGTTGGTGGCGATTCTCCTGGTGACGATGGCGGCATCACCCGTCGTCGCTCATCATTCGTTCTCGGCTGAGTACGACTTCAACAAACCGCTCAAGCTCAAAGGCAAGGTCGTCGAGATGAAGTGGGCGAATCCGCACGCCTGGATCTACATCGACGTCGCCGGCAAAGACGGCAAGGTCGAGAAATGGGCGTGGGAAACTGGCGGGGCCAACGCGCTGTATCGACGCGGCTGGAGAAAGGAAGATCTGGTCGCAGGGACCGTGCTGGTGATCGACGGCTACCAGGCGCGCAACGGATCCAAGACCGCCAACGCGACGAGCATCACCTTCGAGAACGGCAAGCGTCTCTTCGCCGGTTCCTCATCTCAAAACAGCGCGACGAAGTAGAGCGGGGCTTTCTTGTCCACCGTAGCCTTCGGCGAAGGTGGATGCTCCCGCCGGCAGATAAATCCGCAGAATGCTCAATAATTCTGCGCGCTTGCACATATAACTCTATATATGCTTAACTCTACATAGCCTGTGTCGACAGGGAGGAAATCATGGCTCTGATTCGCGGCGCGACCAACTCGCCTCCGCTTCTCTCCCGGATCAGACGCCAGCTCACTCTCGATGCAGATGCGGTGCACGACGCGATGCACGCCGTCCGAATGCTCGTCAAGGCGCCCGCCTTCACCCGCGATCGTTCTGTTCGTTTTCGCTATCGGAATTGGATCGACAACGGCGATGGTAAGCATCGCCGACGCCTTGTTTCTTCGCGCGCTGCCGGTGTCGCAGCCCGAACGGGTTATGACGCTCTGGCAGTACAACCGTGACACGGGCACCGGGGAGCAGGACGTGTCGCCAGCCAATGCCATCGACTGGGTCGAGCGCTCCGGCTCGTCGCGCGCGTTTGAGGCCATGGCCCTCATGGAACCGTGGGGCGTCAATTCACTCATTCCCGGACACGAGCCCGAGTACTTCGAGGCCGCACGCGTGAGCGAACAGTTTTTCGCGCTGCTCGGCACGCCGATGCTTCACGGGCGCGCATTTCTTCCACAGGAGTACCTTCGCGGGGCCGGCCGCTTCGCGATCCTGAGCTTTCCCATGTGGCGCGACCGGTTTGGCGCCGATCCATCCGTTGTCGGCCGCGCCGTGCAGCTCGATCAGCGTGGGGCGTACACGATCGTCGGCGTGCTGCCACAAGGGTTCGAGTTGCGGCTCTTCGATGGCAGCGAGAGGCGGCCAGAACCGTGGTTGTGGCTGCCGAAACAGGGCTTCGAGGAGTTCGAGCCGAGACTCCGCGGTTCAGGGTACTGGAACGTGCTCGGCCGGCTTCGGCCAGAGGCTTCGATCGCCGAAGCCAACGCCGAGCTCGACGTACTCTCAGACCAACTGGCACGTGAGTACCCGCAAACCAACAAGAGCACGACCGCGCATGTCCTGCCGTTGCGCACGCATCTGGTTGGCAGCTTTCGGGCCGTGCTGCCGTTGCTGCTTGGCGCTGCGGTGGTGCTCCTGATCGTGGCGTGCGCGAACGTCGCGAACCTGTTGCTGGCGCGTGGTGTCGCACGCGGACGGGAGTTCGGAGTACGGCAGGCACTGGGTGCGAGCCGCTTCAGGCTGGCCCAACAAATGTTGGTCGAAAGCCTCGTGCTTGCCATCGTGGGCGGGACGCTGGGACTGGCACTCGCGCGCTGGACGCTCGACGTGATCGCGCGGCTGCGACCGATGGATGTGGCACGGGTCGATCAGATCCCGATCGACATGCGCGCTGCCGCCATCGCCTTCGGCGTCGCGGTCGTTGCGGCGATCATCGCCGGACTGGTTCCATCGATTCAGCTTTCGCGGCCAGTGTCCGCCAGCGCCCTGAGAAATGGATTAACGAGCTCCCGCAGAGGAGTGCGCGGCGCCCTCGTCGTCGTGGAAGTGGCGGCGGCAGTTGTCCTCGCCGTTGGCGCCGGATTGCTGGTGCGCAGCTTCGTCACGGTCCAGCGCGTGGATCCCGGATTCCGACCCTCCCGCGTGGCAGCGCTTCAGATCTTTCCCTCGCCGCGCTATGACACGCCTCAAAAACGGATCCTCTTCTTCGAGCAGGCAATCGATCGCATGCGCGCGCTGCCCGGTGTCCTTGCGGCGGGCGCCGTCTCGGCGATGCCGTTCGGCTTTGCACGAGTGACGGCGCGCTCGCCGCTGGCCATCGATGGACGGCCGCCTGCGACTGGAGAAGACGCACTCATCCTCACGACCAGCGTGGCCGGCGACTATTTCCGCGTGATGGGTGTGCCGCTGCTCAAAGGACGGCTGTTCGAGGTGTCTGATACGGCAGACTCGCGCAACGTCGTCCTCGTGTCACGAAAAGCCGCGCACACGCTGTGGCCAGGCGCCGACCCTATCGGATCGCGCGTGCGGTTCCGGCTGTCCGGAGCGGACTACGAGGCGGAAGTCGTTGGAGTCGTTGGCGACCTGCATCATGAGGCGCTGGATCAGCCCGCTGCCGCCGAACTGTTTCTCCCTCACGCACAATCGGGCTTCTACGCGTTGACGGTTGTGGTGCAGGCCACGCCTGGATCGCCGCTGACGCTCCAAACGCTCAAGCAGCAGATCTGGGCTCTCGATCCGCTCCAGACGATCGTGCGCACCGCCGCGGTCGAAGACTGGATTTCGCGAAGCCTGGACAATCGCCGTTTCAGTTTGTTCCTTCTCGGCGGCTTTGCCTTTGCGACGCTCGTGCTTGCCGCAGCCGGCGTATACGGCGTGACGAGCTTCACGACCGGACAGCGCACGCGCGAGTTCGGCGTGCGCATGACACTCGGCGCCAAGGGTCGCGACATCATGCGCATGGTGGTTGGCGAAGGAGTAACGCTGGCGAGTGTCGGCGTCATCATCGGGATCCTTCTCGCCTTGCCGTTGACGCGGCTGTTACAGGCGTTCCTCTTCGGCGTCACGCCGCTCGACCCCTTGACGTTCCTCTCCGTCGTGATCGGGTTTGTCGCGATTGCAGCAGCCGCCTGCTATGTGCCGGCCCAGCGGGCGGTCAGCCTTGATCCCTCGAAGGCACTCCGGTTCGACTGACATGAAAATCACCTACTCCACGACGCTGGTACTCGAAGCGCTGGCCCGTGGCTACCACTACGGGTTCGACATCATGGACGCGACGAACCTGCCCAGTGGCACCGTCTATCCCATCCTTCGCCGGCTCGAACGGGAAAACATGGTGACCTCGGAATGGGAAGCCGATGGCGTCGCGCAATCCGAGCAGCGTCCCCCGCGACGGTACTACGCGCTCACGGCCGAGGGGCAGAAGGTTTTCGAAGGGACAGCGGAACGCTATCGGGCCGCTGGCGCGATTGCGCCACGAAGTGCGCGCGGACTGCGTCCCGCGCGGGGACGAGGCTGACTATGGCCAACCCACGACGCGATCCTCTTGCTGTTCGAGTATCAATGGCGCTGTTCCGGGCCATCAAAGTTCTCGTGCCGTCGGCCATTCGCCACGATTGGCTACGCGAGTGGGAAGCGGAGGTTCGTCACCGCTGGACGACCGTGGCGCGAGGGCGCGAGGTGCGCTGGCAGGATCAGGCCGACGTCGTCCGTCGATCGACCGGTGCGATCAGCGATGCGGCCTGGCTGCGACAGCAGTTCACCGCCGACCACGACATCATGCGCGATGTGCACTACGCCATGCGCATGCTCAGTCGCCGGCCGCTGATCTCGACGCTTGCCGTGGTTGTTCTGGCGATCGGCATCGGCGGCACGGTGGCCGTCTTCTCCGTCGTCGACACCCTGCTTCTTCGGGAACTGCCGTATCGAGACCCCGAGCGGATCGTGACGCTGTGGCTCACGCAACGCGATCATCCCGAGGACCGTGAAGGGGTTGCGCCCGGCGCGTTTCTCGATTGGCACGACCGATCGAAGTCCTTCAGCCATATTGCGGCGGCAAGCCCGGAGAGCTTCGACTACTTCGACGGCACCGAGCCGGAGACCGTCATTGGCGCTCGAGTCACAGAAGGATTCTTCGACGCGCTTGGCGTCCAACCCGCGCTGGGGCGGCTGTTCGTCCCGCGCGAATACACCGTCTTTCCATCGAGCGTCGTCGTGATCAGCCACGGTGCCTGGCAGCGGATGTTCGCCGGAGACCCGGCTATCGTCGGCCGCAAGGTCGTACTCGAAGGGGAGCCACTCGAAGTTGTGGGTGTGCTGCCGAGATGGTTTCATCCGTCAGTCCTCGGGCGCCTTCGGCAGGAAGAGGTCTGGGTTCCCGGAACGCTGAAAAATCCGGAGTTCGCGAACAGACGCACACGTTACTGGGGCTCTGTCGCGCGGCTGGCGCCGGGCGTCGACATCGACAGCGCCCGCGCGGAACTCTCGATCATCTCCGAGCAGCTTTCGCGTGAATACCCGATTGTGCTCGGTGCGATGACCGCTACCGTCGTCCCCTTCCGCGATCACCTCGCTGGCCCCATTCGCGATCCGTTGCGTGTCCTCCTGGGAGCAGTCTTGCTGGTGCTCCTGCTCGGATGCGCAAACGTCGCGAGCCTGCTGCTGAGCAGCGCCGCGGCTCGCCAGCGCGAGTTTGCGGTGCGCGCCGCGATTGGCGCAAATCGCTGGCGGCTCGTTCGACAGACTCTGGTCGAAAGTCTCGTCCTCTCGATGCTCGCGTGCCTGGCTGGACTCGCAATCGCGCGAACCGCGATCGATGCTTTCGTCGTGATTGGCTCGACGACGGTACCGCAGCTCTCAGAGCTCGCGCTGGATGGCCGCCTCGTCGTCTTTGCGCTCGTGACGTCCGCGCTGACCTCGATGCTCGTTGCTCTCTGGCCGGCTTTGCGGATCTCACGCGCTGCCCTGCGAGACGGATTGACGGAGGGATCAGTGAGCACGACCGGAAGTCGCGATCGCCGGCGTGTCGCCTCGGCGCTGGTCATTGCGGAGGTCGCGCTCGCGCTCGTGATGCTGGTCACTGCCGGGTTGTTGATTCGCAGCTTCGCGACGCTGGTGCGTGTCGATCCCGGATTCGTTCAGTCGAACGTCGCCGTTCTCCAGGTGTTCGCGTACGGCGACCTCTATAACACTGATGGACAACGCCGGACTTTTGTCGACCGGACGCTCGGCCAGATGCGTGCGATATCTGGTGTCGACAAGGCGGCCGTCGTCTCGGCGATGCCCTTCATCCCGGCCAACATCAACATCCAGGGGGGAATCAGGATTGAAGGCCGTCCGGCACCGCCAGAGCGCGAACAACCCGTGACGTCGCTGACTGTCGCGAGCCCGGACTACTTCGCCGCAATGAGCATCCCCGTGCGGCGCGGCCGCTTGTTCACTGCGGACGATCACCCGAACGCGCCGCAGGTCGCCATCATCAACGACCTGCTGGCAGATCGCTTCTGGCCGGGCGAGAGCCCGCTCGATCAGCGCATCACGGTGAATTGGCAAGGACGATGGCGGACGATGCAGGTGGTCGGCGTCGTGGGCCGCCTTCGCCACGACGGTCTGGATCGGGATCCGCGCCCGGAGGTATTCATTCCGTTCGCGCAGTTGCCGTACGGGTCGATGACCTTCGTGGTCCGGACGACCACGGACGCGGCGCTGCTAATCGCCATACTGAAAAAACAAATCTGGGACGTCGACCCCAACCTGCCGCTGTACGACACGTCGACGATTGAAGCGCTGGTGGCGCAGTCGCTGGCGCCTCGCCGCTTCATTACCAGCCTGCTCACTGTTCTCGCAGGACTCGCTTTCGTGCTCGCGACGATTGGGATTTACGGCATCGTCAGTTTCGCGACCAGCCAGCGCACGCGCGAAATCGGCGTGCGCGTCGCGGTTGGCGGAAGCACGCGCGACATCCTGAGGCTCGTGTTTACCGAAGGCGCGCAGCGGGTCGCGGTGGGTGTCCTCGTCGGGTTGGCAGGATCGCTGGCGGTCACGCGTGTGGTCGCCACGCTCTTGTATCAGGTGTCGCCGAACGACCCGTTGACGTTGGGCACGACCACGGCGTTGTTGGCCGTGGTCGCGTTGCTGGCGTGCTACTGGCCGGCGCGGCGCGCCACGCGAGTGGATCCTTTGGTGGCGTTGAGATCGGATTGATAACCAGGTGAATTGAAGATTTGATGATCTTTGATCGTTGATTCGTTGGTGATTATCGATTCTTGATTGTTGATTGTAAGTGAATAGCGTCATCGCCTCGAGTGCAACAAATCAACGATCAGAAATCAACAATCAACAACGTTTCAAAAATCAAAGATCAAGAATCCACAATTCAACGACCGGTGTACATCACGCGCCAGATCTTGCCCTTCTGACTCTCGCCGATATAGAGCGAACCGTCCGGCGCCTGCGCGATGCCGTCAGGTCGCGCGACGGCATCATTGGGATTCGTCAGCGGTGATTTGCCAGTGAATCCATCGGCGAAGACTTCGAACTCGCCCGTCGCCTTGCCGCCAGCCATCGGCTGGAACGTCACGTTATAACCAGCCTGTGGCAGCGGGGCGCGATTCCAGGAGCCGTGGAACGCGATGAACGCGCCGCCGCGGTACTTCGCCGGGAATTGATCGCCGGTGTAGAACTTGACGTCGACTGGTGCCCAATGCGCCGGGAACGCCGCGACCGGCGCCGTGAACTTCGCGCAGCGGGCGCCATCCTTTCCATCGCCACCGTATTCCGGATTCGTGAGGAATCGCTTCATCGGATAGTCATAGAAGCAGTACGGCCATCCGAAATCAGATCCCTGCACCGCACGATACAGCGGTTCGGCCGGACGTTCGGCGTTGTCCTTGGCGGTGAACGTGTCGGGCCAGAACACGTCGAGCTGATCGCGGTTGTGCATCACGATGTAGAGCGCGTTCTCGTGCCACGTGATCGCCGGCATTTGCCGCAGACCGGTGGCAAAGCGGGCGCCGCCGGCTTCCTGCGTCTGCCCTGGTTTGTTCTCGTCGAACTTCCAGATGCCGGCGTGCTTCTCGAGCAGTGGACATGGGTCCTGGCCCTTGACGCCCTTCTGACGATCGGGGTTCTGGCAGGCGTTCGACGGCGCACCCACGTTGATGTAGAGCGCTCCGTTGCCGTCGAACGCGATGCCCTTGTCTTCATGCTGGCGCTCGTTCGGCAACCCGGTGACGATCGTTTCCGGCATGCCGGTCGGCTTCAACGTGCCGGAGGTCATCCGGATCCGTTCAATCGTTTGCGGGTGCGCGAGATAGACATAGCCGTTGCGCAGCGCGATCCCGGTCGTGCTGCCGCTGCCGAATGGCTCCTTCACCTCAAATCGGCCATCGCCATTGGCGTCACGTAGCGCTACCGCGCCGCCGCCAGTCTGCGGCTGACCACGTCCCCCGCTCGTTTGCAGGGCGACATAGAGATCACCGTTGGGCGCCGCGACCATGTGGCGCGCGGTCCCGAGATTGTCCGTAACGACGAGGGCACAGAAGCCGGTTGGAAGCTTGAGACCACCGTTGTCTGGATCGCACATCGGCTTCGCTTGTCCCTGGACGAGCACGAGTGCAAGGACACCAAACACCGCAGTGAGACCGGCTATGCCGGATCGTGTGCTCGAGAACGTCATCACAAATCTCTCCTGTGCTATCGAACGCCCGTGCGCGGCGCGCGCGCCGTCCTTTCAGCATATTGCACCCGTGGCCGAAAAGTTTCCTGCTGCGATCGCCGGCGATCGTCAGGCAGTCGAGCTCGGTGCGCTGACGTTGAGCATGGAGCGGAACCTCTTAGTCATCCGTGGAGACGTGTGGCATAGTGGCGGGATCGTGCCTGTAGAAGCTTCTGATCGCCAGCTCGGATCCGCCGCAGACACCGCGTGGAGCATCGTTCGCGCTGCGTCGACGCTCGCCGAATCGCTTCACAAAACCGGCGGACCGATCGCGTTCGGGCTCGACGACCGATCAGTGCTTCGGCCGGGGAAGCCCGAGGATCCGGATGCAGTGCTCGCCTGGTCTCCGAGTCACGGTTGGCGATCGTTGCTGGGCGCGAATGACGCGCGATCGGAGCTCCTGAACCTGTATCTCCCGATTTGCTCGGCCACGTCGCTTCGTCCCATGACAATCGGCCACCTGGGGCAGAGTCTCGACGGGTTCATCGCCACGCACTCGGGTGATTCGCAATTCGTCACCGGCGACGACAACATCGTGCACCTGCATCGGATGCGCGCGCTCACGGATGCCGTCGTTGTCGGCGCCGGCACGGTGGCGACAGACGATCCGCAGCTCACCGTCCGTCACGTGCCCGGCTCAAACCCATTGAGGGTCGTCTTCGATCCTGGACGAAGGCTGACTCACAGTTATCGCGTCTTCACAGACGACAGTGGACCCACGCTGTACGTCTGTTCGCAGACGCTCGTCGAGCCAGGTGAGACACGACTGGGGACGGCCAGCGTCGTCGGGGTCGATTGCGATGACGCCAGTGGCGGCGTTGCAGCAACGCTGCGTCTTCTCCACTCGCGCGGTTGCTGGCGGGTATTCGTCGAAGGAGGTGGAGTGACCGTCTCCGCCTTTCTTCAGGCCAACCTGCTCGATCGGTTGCAGATTGCAATCGCCCCGGTCATCATCGGCGACGGCCGCCCAGCGATCCGGCTTGCGCCGCATGCGCGACTTCGTGACTGCCGGCGTCCGAGCTATCGCGTGTTCCGCATGGGTGGCGACGTCTTGTTCGACTGCGACCTGCAGGCGGATGCAGCTCCATCGGACGAGGGCGCTCCTGACGTCCCGCCCGTCAATCAAGTCATCTAGCGAGGCGCTGTCTCAGAGCGCCTCGCTAGACGCAGCGTCTTCTGGCCCCGCTTTCGCGGGGCGAGCCGTCTTGACCAGGGAACACTTGACTCAATTGTCAGCAATCGAGCCGGTCGAGCCGGCTAGTGGTGTCCGGCCTGAAAACACTCAGCTCGTAACCAATCCACCCGCGAGCCAGGCACGTCTGGAGCGCATCACCGCCGATGACGTAGTCGAAGCGATCCATGTTGAGCGGCAGGCGCTTCAGCAGCGCCACACCGCCGGCGATGGCCCTGTCGCGTATGCGCTTGATCTCGAGCAGTGGAGTGAGGTCCAGCGTGGACTCGTGCACGAATCCCGCCTCACCTGCCAAACGCACCAGTGTGTCGCGGTCGAGTAGCGTGTTGATGTGCCATCCCTTCATGAATTCCTCGACCGCGCGGGTGGCGGCGGTCGAAACCGCATCTCTCCTCACGTCGTCGCAGATGGCGAGCCGGCCGCCCGGTTTTATGAGGTGACGACACTGATCGAAGAAGCGCACAGGATCGGGTCCGTGCACGAACGACTCGATGGCGTATGCGAGATCGGCGGCCGTGATGTCCGGCGGCAGTTCGCAGAAATCTCCCTCGACACACTCGACTCTTCCCGACAGACCGCGCTCGGCGACGCGATCACGCGCCATCGCCGCCTGTGTCGGACTCAGTGTGATCCCGGTTCCGCGAATCGGCAATTGTTCCGCGAGATAACAGAGGCTCGCACCCACACCGCATCCAAGGTCGACGACGTGAACCTCGCTGGGCGGTGACGAGAGTCGTCGTACAAGTGCCGCCATCTGATCGTCGACATAGTGGAACGCGTCCTCTCTCGTCCGAGTGCCGGGGCCCCACACGGCGCGATGAATCGAGCCGCGACCCTGCCCGTAGCGGACGAATGAGGCGCTGTGACGATCGTAGTAACTGCGGATATCAGCCGCGTCGAAGCGCGTCATCCCTATCTGCCAAGCGCCGCCATGTCGACGTGACCAACGACAATATGCGAATCGCCTGCGTCGACGTGCGCCAGGCGCCGCTTCAGCCAACCCTCGATGACGCTCGTCTCTCGCGGCGCGATTTCACGGGCTGCGTAGGCCCAGCCCTCGATCAACTGACGCTGAAACTCGCGGTCCCGTGGTTCGAGCGACCAATCGCTCGACGCCCGCTCGACTCGATAGCCGGCTTCTTCGAAGACGCGCTCGGCAACGGCCCACCCGTCAGGCCCCGCGGCCGGGCCACCGAGGCCCTTGTCGGTCTTCTGATGCAGATTCATCAGCTCTCTTACCATGTCGTCTTCCGGTTCGGCGGGATCGCATGATGACTGACCGTTGTAGGTGATCGAAAAAAGCGCGGCCGCACCCGCCCCCCGGCAATGAGCCGCGAGCAGGCGCAGCCACGACTCCGACACGAGATCGAGCAGCGCCGACGCGGTGACCAGGTCGCGGCCTTCGAAGAGCGGGGCATCGAGTCGATCGAGATTCATCTGTCGCGTTTCGACGTGGGCGTCGAGGTGATCGCCCTGAAGCTGACTGACACGCCCGACGGTTGCGACGGTGCACCCTTTCGCGCGTGCCCATGATGCGAGTCTCGTCGGCACTTCGTCGAGCAGTGCCGCATCTCGATCGACGACCAGCCACTGTTGTCGCCCCGGAAGGCGGTCCAGCAGGTAGCGCAGGTTCGACCCCGTGCCCGTGCACAGATCGAGGCCACGCAGCGTGCCCGCTGTACCGATTGCGTCTGCGACGCGCCGGACAAGTGCCTCGGAGCGAGCTGCCCAGTCCGCCGCCTCGCGGAGTGCGAGCCAATCGGAGAGGGATTCACTCATAAAGGGCAGATGTGAGTGCGGCTGCCATTTTCTCGACTGCAACCTCCCAGCCTGGCAGCCTCGGACGCACACGACGGGCGCCGGCGGCCAGCCGCTCCCGAAGATCGGCGTCATTCATGAATCGCGCGAGCGCACTTGTCAGTGCCGCAATATTCCCCGGCGGCACCAGTAGCCCTGCCTCGCTGCCGACGAGATCGGGTATCGCCCCCGTCTCGGTGCTCACCACGGGAAGACCATGCGCGAGGGCCTCGGCCACGGCCATGCCGTACGTCTCTCGCAGAGTCGCGAGCACGAAGAGATCGGATTGGTCGTAGCACGTTTCCAGTGCGTCGCCGCCGAGCTCTCCCGCGAGCACCACGCGATCGTCCAGCCGGCACTCCTGAATAATCGCTCGAACCCGTGCCACCGTCGGTGGATGGCGCGTCAGGCTTCCCGCGCATGTGAGTCGCCAGTTCCGCGAGGGCACGGCGGCAAGCGCCGCGATCAGATCTCCGTGTCCCTTGCCTTGATTGAGTGTCGCGACACAGAGCAGCTCGAGCTGCGCCGCCGCGGAGCCGCGCGCAAGCGCCGCCGGCGTCGTGCCTGGCTCGATGACAACTACTCGCGATGACGGAAGGGTGTAGCGTGCGAGAAGCGAAAGCGTCGCGCGCCCTGTGACCACAACGAGAGAGGCCGCCCGAAGAGCGCGCTGTTCCGCGACGGCGATTCGTTCCGCCGCATCCTCGCCGATGCCAACGTCAGCGGCCAGTGGCAGATGCACCAAGGCCACGATGCGGAGCCGCGATCCGTGACGTTCGATGATCTCCGGAATCGCGCCGAGCGCAAGGCTATCGACCAGCGTGACGGTGCCCGATGGAAGAGCCGCGAATACTTCTGCCGCGTGTGTCACCGCGGACGTCGTCGGCCGCGGAAAGCTGTCGTCGAGGGTCTTGACATCCACGGCCCACTTCTTCGCGCGCAGTCCGTCGACAATCTGACGATCGTAGATGTAGCCGCCGGTGCGGGAATCGAGGTGCCCTGGAAGGACGAGCGTTGCGGCGTTGGTCATCCCGAGGCAGCGTCCATCATGTCCTCGAACGACGCGGAGGCCACGTGCGATTCGTGCAGCGTGACGCGGATCTGTTCGACGGCCCGGCCGCCAGGCCCGAGATCGCCCCGCTTCGCGGCAGCCGTCAACCGCTTGAAAATCGCGTGGGCCAGAAACTCCGTGGTCGTGTTGCGTCCCGCAAACTCGGGCACCTCGTCGAGGTTTCGATAATTCAAGTCAGCCAGCGTCTGCCGCAGCACGTCGATGGCGCGACCGATGTCGATAACGATACCGTCTGCATCGAGCGTCTTCCGCTTGAACTCGACGTCGACGACGTACGTTGCACCGTGCAGCCGTTGCGCTGGGCCAAATACTTCGCCCTTGAAACTGTGCGCGATCATCACGTGATCGCGAACTGTGACGCTGAACATCCGAGCTCCTTCGATTACGGTTCGACTTTTCTCGCTTCTGACTTCAAGAACCCTGAAGTGTGATCTTCTGCATTTCACTCATATCTGATTCGATGGCACAACGTGTCGCCCGACGCGCGCGCCAGTCGGGCCATCACGTCCGGCAGATCATCGAAGAGGCTCTCGCCGGTGATGAGCGCGTCGAGGGACGAATCAGCGAGCAGCGAGATCGCCAACGCCATCCGTCGACGGGTGTCCCATCGCGCTCGCTGAGACGCCGCCACATGACCGACTTGTGACGACTTGAGTGTGAGTCGCTTCGAGTGAAAGGCGCCGCCGAGCGGCAGCGTCACGAGACAATCGCCGAACCAGCTCATCTCGACGATGGTCGCTTCGAAACCTGCGACATCGAGAGCCCGCTGCAGGCCCTCCGCCGATCCGCTCGCATGGATGACGATGTCCGCGTCGCGCATGGCGCCGTCCGGTTGCGCAAATGACACCCCGAGTGCCTGCGCGACGGCCTGCCGTTGAGGGTTGACGTCCACTAATTGCACGTCGCAGCCCCGAATGCGCGAGGCCAGCTTCGCGATGAGACAACCGACCGTTCCGGCGCCGATCACGACGACGCGGTCACCCACGTGTGGATGTGCGTCCCACACACCGTTCAACGCAGTTTCGAGATTGGCCGCGAGCACGGCTCGTGCCGGACGAACCTCCGCGGGCAACACATGGACCGCCGATGCGGGCACCACGTATCGCGTCTGATGCGGGTACAGGGCGAAGACTGACTTGCCCTTCAAATCTTCTGGACCGCACTCGACGAAGCCCACGCTCGTGTAACCGTATTTGACCGGCCCAGGGAACTCGCCCTCCTGAAAGGGCGCGCGCATCCGGGCCCACTCACTTTCGGGCACACGTCCCTGGAAGACAAGGGCTTCAGTGCCTCGACTGATCCCGCTGTACAGCGCGCGGACGACAACCTCGTCGCCGGCAGGAGGCCGGAGAGACTCGCGGCGGATCTCGCCGCGGCCCGGTTCGACGACCCAGAATGCGCGCGCCTCGTCGCTCTTGCGACGAGCCTCGTCGCTCATGCACGGACATTACAATGAAAACCTGTGAAGGGGTCAGGTCCCTTCACAGTCCTGCACGGCGAATGACCAGCTTCCTCTGGCGACTTCCCCGATCGCCTCTGCGTTCGAGTGTGTTCCGCGCCGTGATCGCCGGCGTCCTCGTCATCCTCGTCTACGCTCCGATCGTCGCGTCCGAGACCATGAGTGGCGCCGACTACATCAGGCGGTCCCTGATGTTTTTCATTGCCGCCGCGTTCCTGGCGGTGGGTCGTGTTGGGGCACATCATCCGTTTCAACACTTCGGATCGGCCAACCTCGTCACGATGCTGCGTGTCGCGCTGGTTGCCGGAGTGGCCGGCCTCATTGGTGAGCCGCCGTCTCAACCGATCGCACGGCTGGCGGTTGCCGCCGTCGTCATCGTCGCTGTGCTCGACGGTGTAGACGGGTGGCTGGCGCGACGAAGCAAAGAGATCAGCCCGTTTGGAGCACGGTTCGACATGGAAGTCGATGCCGCGCTGATCCTGATCCTGTCCATTCTCGTCTGGCTGCACGGAAAGGCTGGGCCGTGGGTGATCGCCTGCGGCCTGATGCGCTACACCTTCGTCGCTGCCGGGTGGGTGCTGCCGTGGATGGCTGGCCCTCTTCGCTCAACAGTCCGCGGCAAGTCGGTTGCGGTCGTTCAGTTCATCGGACTCGGCGTCGCGCTCTCGCCACTTGTGCCAGTTCCGCTGAGCAACGCGATCGCGGGCGTCACTCTGGCCACGCTGGTCTGGTCGTTTGGGGTTGATATTGCCTGGCTGAAACGGCAGTCGATAAATCGGACCCGGCTGTGCTGAACGCGTGCAGGAACATCGGTGTCAGCGCGTGCATGGGCGCGATCGGAGGACGACGAGGTTTGAGCCCGGAACGGAAGCCGTGCTCGATAAGACGATCCAGAATCGGCCCGCGGCGACCGAAGACATGTATCGGCACGCTCCATGACGCACCGCGACCGCTCACGGCGGCGGGAGGCTGATGATCGCCAATGGCGATCAGGATCATGCTGTCGCGCGGATGCTGGCGAAGATATCCGGCGATCGTCGTGTACTCATATGCCATCGCTCGCGTGTAACTCGGGCGCAGATTGGTGAGATCCGGTGCGGTCGCCAGGATACGCTCGATGTCGCCTTTTCCAAACGCATCGGACGCCAGCATCCTCGACCAGTCGGGCAGGTACGGAGCGATCGGGCCGAACGGTGCGTGCGTCGTGCTCGTGGGGAAAACGAGGAAGAGCGGCTTTCTCGTCAGGCGGTTCCGCTCGAGCGCATCGATCTTCGCGAGCGCGTATTGATCGGGGATGGCCCACCACCCGAATTCGGGTCCCCGGTATCCGAGCAAATCGCGACCGTATATCTGGTCGTAGTGATAAAAAGCGCCCTCGGGCCATGCCTGGCGCATCCCAGGCATCAGTGCAACGGTTCTATAGCCTCGCCGCGAGAAATTGCTGAGCATGGTCTCGCGACGCGAAGCCATCAACGATGTGTAGGCGTACTGATCTCGGACCTCCACCCCGGAGATCAGGCTCAGATGCGCGAGCCACGACGACCCGCCAAAAGTTGGTGACTCGACGTAAGCCGTCACGACCTCGCGGTCTGTTTCCTTGACGGCGGCCTGCAGATCCGCCCGGCTCTCCACGAGTCCGTCAGCGATCGCCGGCGTCTCGTATGTCACCGCCCCGTACGATTCAACGAAAAGAAGCAACACATCCGCACCTTCGAGGTGGGCGAGGTTGTTCTCCAAATTGGGAGTGGGTCCAAGGCGTGGCGCAACGGCGCCGGGCCCCAGCATCGCGAGCACGAAGCGCGCCTGTCGCACGTACGCAGGCGTAACCGGGTCAGCGAACGTCACCACGGCGGACGGTTGCGCCAACAGCTGCTGCGTTCCGAAGATCAGGATGAGCGCGGCCGCGGCCGTGCCTAGAACACGGCGCGCGATCGGTTTCTCCATCGCGGACGCGAGCCAACACAGCGCCAGCCGTGCGAGGAGGAACATCAAGACGATGGCGGCGATGAGAGACATCGCCGCAAGGGCGATGAGCCATACCGGTGCCGCGCGCGCGAGCATCGCAGTCACGTTACCCAGGTGCTGCGAGTCCCAATACAGATTGAACTCTCGACCGTACAAGCCAGGGGCGGTCTCGTCGAGATAATGTCCAGCGACCAGGACAATCCATAGCGCTGGCAACACTCTTCCCGCCAGCTTCCCCGCCACTCGATGTGCGACCGCCAAGAGCAGCACGCACAGCGCCAGTTCGATCGATACGGAGTTGCCCCAGCGAATCTTGGGGGTCGGCCAGACGTTGACGAACGTGAGTGAGGCGTTGAGAAGCACGAGCGCGACAATCGCCCCAACCACCAGGAGCAACTTGTGAATCAACGACGGGGCCTGCATCCGCGCTGAGTATGGCACGCGGTTCTAAACGCACTGGAAACGCGCCCGGGTAGTTCCCAGCGCGACCGGACTGCGGCGACTCAATCGCCGGGAACTGCGCTGTCAGTTTGGAAGAACATGGCTGAGAACCACCTGGGCGATAACGGCCACGGCCGTGACGGCAGCCCGACTGATCAAGCGCGACCGAGAACGACAGGGAAATAATTGTGCGGCCAAGACTTATCTGTCAGAAACGGGTAGCAGCCGGTGACCGTATTACGGCAAAGGGGCGATTTATTCAGACTGCTGATGCCGTGTTTGCTGGAGGCCTCAGAAGTTCGTTATCCTATTAAGCTCGCAGGTTTTGCTGCACTTCGGCTTGGCCTGATTCAGTTCGGGTCACGCGGAGCGATACATGAAATTTAGATCACTTGTCGTGGCCTGCGTCGCGACGCTGTTCGTCGCGTTCGTCGTCCACGCCCAGTCGACTCGGCCTGAACCGGCATCGACAACTCCTCAAGCTCTCCCGCAACCAGCACGACCACCAGCGCCGCCACCCACGGCACCAGCCCCACGTCCTGCAAGCGCGAGCACAGTACCCGCCGCCCCGGCAGTAACTGCTGACGCGCAGAAAGCGTTCCTGAACCAGTACTGCATGGCCTGCCACAGCGAGAAGATGAAAGCTGCAGGTCTCGATTCGTCGCGACGTCTGACGATGGACGCGCTCGACCCGGCGAACGTCGACAAAGATCGCGAGAAGTGGGAACTCGTCGTTCGTAAAGTCCGTGCCGGGCAGATGCCTCCGCTCGGCATGAAGCGGCCCGACCCGGCTGACTTCGAGACGATGGTCGTGTCGTTCGAAAACGAGCTCGACCGGACCGCGAAGCCATTCACGCCTCCGCCCGGCCTCCATCGCCTGAATCGCACCGAATACGCCAACGTCGTGCGCGATCTGCTCGATCTCGATATCGACGCGTCGAAGTACCTGCCGTCCGATGATTCGACCTCGGGGTTCGACAACATCGCCGGCGCGCTTGGTATCTCGTCGACGCAGGTCGAAGCGTACATCACGGCAGCGCAGAAGATCAGCCGCCTGGCGATGGGCTATCCGGAAGAGCCGACGCTCGTCGTCTATCGCACGCGTGAGGACACGTCGCAGGACTATCACGTCGAGGGACTTCCATTCGGCACGCGCGGTGGAATGCTCGTGCCTCACACGTTCCCGTCGGATGGCGAGTACACGGTGACGGTCACGCCGATCTTCGGCGACAACATGTCTCCGACGGGGTTTGGCTCCGTACCGTGCGAACGGATCGAGATGCTGCTCGACGGCAAGCGTCTCTCGATCCAGAACTGGCAGGGCGGTGGCCGAAACACGCCGACCAACTGCAGTGGACGGCCCGGCGCGGCTGCAGCGGCCGGCCCGCAAGCCGGCACGCCACCGGCGCAGGGTCCGGCGACGGCGGCCGCGGCTGGGTTCGGCTTCAATCGCAATCTGCCGCCGATGCGCGTTCGCTTCAAGACCTCCGCGGGCACGCACATGGTCGGCGCGACGTTCCCGGCAACCAACCTTGCCCCAGGTCTCGATCTCGACAAGCACTTCATGCGGTCGACAGTGCAAACCGGTCCGACCCCTGGCTATACGTTCTTCCCGCACGTCGGCACGATCAGGATCGAAGGACCGTTTGACGCGACACAGGCGAAGGACTCGCCCAGCCGGCGCAAGATCTTCGCCTGCACGCCGAAGACCACGGCAGAAGAAACTGCATGCGCGCGCCGGATCATTACCAGGCTCGCGACTTCCGGATTCCGCCGGCCCGCCACGGCTGCGGACATCAACATGCTGATGGATTTCTACGAATTCGGCAGGAAAGAGAAGGACTTCGATCAGGGCATCGAGCTGGTCCTCGCGCGCGTGCTGTCGTCACCGCAGTTCATCTATCGCATCGAGGAGCAGCTGGTTGGCAGCCGTCCGGGTCAGGCGTACCGCATCAGCGACGTCGATCTGGCGTCACGGTTGTCATTCTTCCTCTGGAGTTCCGCACCCGACGAGGAGCTGCTCAAGGTTGCAGCCGCGGGCCGCTTGAATGAGCCCGTCATGCTCGAACGCCAGGTGCGTCGCATGTTGCGGCATCCGAAAGCGATCGCCCTTGCCGACAACTTCGCCGGCCAATGGTTGAATCTGCGCGCGCTCGACGTGACGACGCCGCTGCCGATGCTCTATCCCAACTTCGACGATCCGCTCCGTGACGCGATGCGGAAGGAAGTGGAGCTGCTGTTCGACACGATCATCCGCGAAGATCGCAGCGTCGTCGACATCCTCAACGCCGACTACACCTTCGTCAACGAGCGCCTGGCCAAGCATTACGGCATCAAGAACGTCAGCGGCAGCCAGTTCCGACGGGTCGCGCTCGGTCCCGACATGGAGGCGCGTCGAGGGCTGCTCGGTAAGGGCGCGTTCCTCGCTACGAGTTCCAAACCCGATCGCACGTCTCCCGTGACGCGGGGCAAGTGGGTCATGGGCAATATCCTCGGGATGAGTCCGCCAAATCCGCCGCCCGACGTGCCGCCGCTGCCGCCACGTGCGGCCGACCCGAACGCGAAAGAGCCGACCATGCGAAAGAAGATGGAAGACCATCGCGTGCGGCCCGACTGCGTGCAATGCCATCGCCTGATGGATCCGATCGGCTTCGCGCTCGAGAACTTCGACGCGACGGGGTCCTGGCGCACGCAGGACGAGGGAACCGCGGTCAACACCGCGACTCAGCTCTTCGACAACACCAAGGTCGGGACGCCCGTGGAGCTCGGCAACTGGCTGGCAAAGAACTATTCCAACCAGTTCGTGACGGTTGCCAGCGAGAAGTTACTGACGTACGCGCTCGGCCGGGGCGTCGAGTATCGGGATATGCCGCTCGTCCGCCAGATCGCACATGACGTGATCGCAGACAAGGGCCGCTTCTCGTCGATGGTGCTTGGCATCGTCAAGAGCCGTCCGTTCCAGATGAATACGGTGACCGAGCAGTCCGCGCCTGTCGCGTCGACTGCACGAGCCAATACAGAAGTCAGGGGAGTCAACTGAACCATGTCGTTCATCACGAAGAGGCACATTCCGCGGCGGACATTCCTCAAGGGCACCGGCGTCACGCTCGCCCTTCCACTCCTTGATTCGATGCTCCCGGCCAGTACTGCGCTCGCGCAGACGGTCGCCGGACAGCCGAAGAGCCGCTTTGTTGGCGTGTTCTTCCCGCACGGGATGGGACCGGGGCACTGGGAGCCACAAGCCGAAGGAGCACTCCCAGACAAGTTGCCCTACATCCTCGAGTCGTTGGAGAAGGTCAAGGACCAGACCGTCGTGCTCAACGGTCTCTGGTCGCAGTCGGCCGAGCCGCCCGAGGGGACAACGGGTTCCGATCACTGGGTGGCGGCGGCGTTCCTGACCGCAATCAAGCCACGCAAGACGGCCGGCTCCGATGCGACCGTCGGCAGCGCGACGATCGATCAGCTCATCGCGCAGAAGATCGGACAGGAGTCGCTGCTGCCGTCGCTGCAGCTCGCGTGTGAGGATCCGAACTCGAGCTCGAGCAACTGTGGCGAAGGCTACAGCTGCTCGTACACGAACTCAATCTCCTGGGTGGAGCTCCCGACGCCGGAAAACGAAACCGTGCCGCGGACCAGTCCGCTGCCGATGGAGCTCAATCCGCAGGTCGTCTTCGAGCGCTTGTTTGGCAGCGGCTCGACACCGGAAGTTCGCGCGCACCGCATGAAACAGAGCCAGAGCATCCTGGACTCACTGGTGCAGGAACTCGCGACCCTGCGCAAACAGCTCGGCCCGACGGACGTGCGCACGGTCAACCAGTACACCGACGAGATTCGAGAGATCGAGCGTCGTATTCAGATTGCGGCGAAGTCGATCGGCGACGTGCCCGAACTGGATTTGCCGCCCGGCATTCCGGAGCAGTTCGACGAGCACATCCGGCTGCACTGGGACATGGTGGCGACGGCGTTCAAGGCAGACATCACGCGGGTCGTGACGCTGCTCGGCGCGCGCGATCTGACCGGCCGCGTATATCCGTTCCCGAAGAGCGACCTCTTCCCGGACAGCGGTACCAGCGTGAGCTTCCATGGCGGCTCTCATCACCAGGACGACCCGGTGCAGATCCGGCGCTATGCGACGCTGAATCGCTACCACGTGTCGACGATGGCTTATCTGGCGAACAAGTTGAAGTCGATTCCGGATGGCGACGGAACCCTGCTCGATCGATCGCTGATTCTCTATGGCTCGAACATGGGCAACTCGAATCAGCACCAGCACTTCGATGTGGCGCATCTGCTCGTCGGTGGCGCGAACGGGCAACTGAAAGGAAATCGTCATCTCAAGTACGATCGCAAGACCGTCACGAGTGGCAACCTGCTGCTGAGCCTGATGGACATGTTCGACGTGAAGAGAGACAAACAGGGCGACAGTACGGGCCGTCTTCCCAAACTCGTCTAACGCAGCGGAGGTAGAAGACGAACATGCGTACTACGCGTGCTGCGGGATATGCCGCGCTGTTGTGGATGCTCATCGTCGGGATCACGTCGGGAGCCGGCAGTGAGATCGCCGACGCCGCCCAGAACGGCGACAAGGCCGCTGTTCAGAAGTTGATTCGGTCGAAGGCCGACGTGAATGCCGCGCAGGTCGACGGCGCCACGGCGCTCCACTGGGCCGTGTACCGCGACGATGCCGACCTTCTCGACATGCTTGTGCGCGCGGGCGCGGACGTGAAAGCAGCCAATAGCGAAGGCGTGACGCCGCTCTCGATGGCTGCGCTGTTCGGCAACGCCGCCATGATCGACCGGTTGATCAAGGCAGGCGCCGACGCGAAACAGCGCGGACCAAACGGCGAGACCATGGTGATGCTTGCCGCGCGCAACGGCAACCCGCAGGCCGTCACGGTGCTGCTCGAAGCCGGCGCGGAGGTCAACGCGCGCGAGCCGATCCGCGGGACAACGGCCTTGATGTGGGCGGTCGAGCAGAAGCATCCGGAGGCCGTTACGGTTCTGCTCGCGGCGGGCGCCGATGCGACGGCCAAGTCAGGCGGTGCCGGTCTGCCACGCAACTACATGGCGCCGCGGTTGAACCAGCGAGCCGTTCTCCTGGCCCAGGATCGTCGTCGACGCGCCGCTGCTGCCGGGATCACGTACGAGGAACAGCTCACGATCGATCAGAAATCAGGTGCGGAGATCGGTGGCCAGCGCGGTCTCGGTCAGGCGCTTGATTCCAATGGCAATCCAGTCCCCGCAACCCCAGGCCGACAGGGAGGTGCGGCCGCAGCGCCCGAGCAGCCGCAGCAAGCTCCAGCGCCAACAGCCGAACCTGCACCTGCTGCGGCAGCACCTGCTGCGCCCGGGGGTCAGCAAGCAGCCGCGCAGCCCGGCAATGCTGCAAGAGGCCGCGGGCGTGCAGGCGGTCAGGCCGCTGCTGCCGGAGCGCAGCAGCCGGCCGACAGTGATGACGACAACGAGGTCGTCGTCGCCGGGCTCGTCGGCAGCGGCGGTGGCGGACTCACGCCACTCGTGTTCGCGGCCCGTGAAGGAGACGTTGAGTCAGCGAAACTGCTGCTCGACGCAGGCGCGCCTATCAACGAGACCACTGAGTACGGCTGGACGGCGCTGCTCACGGCAGTGAACAACCGCAACTATCAGCTCGCCTCGTTCCTGCTCGATAAGGGTGCTGATCCCAATATCGCTAACAAGGGTGGATGGACGCCGCTGTATCTCGCGACCGACAATCGCAACATCGAGGGCGGTGACTATCCAGTTCCCAGAGGCGATATGGATCACCTCGAGATCATCCAGAAGCTGCTCGAGAAGGGCGCCAATCCCAACGGGAAGATCAAAGAAAACACGCTGACGCGCACGATTTTCACGATGCAGTGGTTCTTCGAGGATGGGGCCACGCCTTTCATTCGGGCCGCACAATCGAGTGACACGGCGTTGATGCAGCTGCTGTTGAAATTCAAGGCGGATCCGCAGGCAACCACTGTCAATGGGGACAATGCGCTGACCGCGTCCGGCGGCATCGGCTGGGTCGAGGGTGTGACCTACGAGCGCTCTGCAAAAGAGAACTTCGAGGCCATGAAGATGCTGCTCGATCTGGGTCTCGATCCGAACCACGCGAACAACGAGGGCCGTACTGCGCTGATGGGCGCCGCGATGAAGGGCAGACCTGACGTGATCCAGATGCTCGTTGACCGCGGAGCGAACCTGGCGACTTACGACAAGGGCAACCGCGATACCGACAAGGTCTCATCGGCAGCGGCGGGCAAGACGTGGCAGGCCATCGATTACGCCGAGGGTCTCGTGCGTGTGGGTGTACAGTCCGCCGTCACGCGTCCTGAAGCGTCCGCCCTCATTCGCAAGCTGATGGCCGAACGCAACATCCCGGCACCACCGGTCGAGCGCACGATCCTGTCCGTCTGCGTCGTCGCGCTGTGCCAGGGAACGAGTCCGTAGCCGTAGCCCGAAGGCGGGTCTAAAGACCCGCCTCTACCTGCCCGTACAAGCTAGTCGTAGGGGCGGGTCTTCAGACCCGCCCACTATCACTCGATTCCGAAATTTCGCGACAGGTACTGGTGCACGCGCGCGAACTCTTCGTCGTTGAGCATCGCGCCCTCGTTCAGCATCGAGATGAGCGTCTCTTCCCACTCTTCGGGAGAGCGACGGTTCGCCTTGATGCGGAAGAGGTCATGGCACTGCGTGCAGGTGTTGAGAATGACTTCCTTACCCGGCCCATCGGGTAACGGGCCGTGCGTCCTCACAAGGTAGTTGACCAGCGTCGGCACATCCTCTTTCGAGACCTTGGCACCCTTTTCAATTTCTTGTGAGATGCGCTTGTTCCAGCCATCCGCATCCATCGCTTGCGTCTGAATGACGCGGATGTTGTGGCAATCCTGGCAGGCGGCGTTCATGATCCGCTCGCCTGGATCCGCGTCCTGGGCGCTCGTCGTGACAATGGCGAGCACCAGCGCCGTGGCGGAAACCGCAGCGAACAACCCGGCACTTCGGGACATACACTAATCTTACCAGTGCGATTTCATCCTTTGAAGATGTCCCGGGTCATCGTGACACTGGCGGCCTTGCTGTGGCTGACCGCGCTCGCGTCAGCGCAGTTGGCCGAGTCGATTATCGAGCCGGGTCATCCGGCGATCGGGTACCCGGGTGAGTCCAATGATCGCGTCGCGCAGCTGAACCGCAAGCTGCAAAGCGGCGAGACCCGCCTCGAATTTGAGGAGGGAACGGGTTACCTCAGAAGTTTGCTCGCCGTGCTCAATATCCCCATCGAATCGCAAGTCGCGGTCTTCTCGGGCACGAGCCTGCAGGCACGAATGATCAACGCGCGTAACCCGCGGACGATCTTCTTCAATGACTCGACGGTCGTAGGATGGATGGCCGGCGGTCTCATCGAGGTGGCGTCGCTCGACGCGCGGCAAGGAGCGAACTTCTATCTCCTGCCGCAGCAGACGACGCCTGCGCTCGGTCAGCTCGCGCGCGACACGCGCTGCCTGGCGTGCCACTACTCGACGGCGACTCTTGGGGTGCCGGGTTTCCTGGTGCGCAGCATTCCAAGCTCACCAAACGGCATGATCATGCCGTGGCTCGGGAACTACACGACGGATCATCGAAGTCCGCTCGCTGAGCGCTGGGGCGGTTGGTATGTCACCGGTAAAGGCGGCCGGCATCTCGGCAACGCGCCGATCTCCGACAGGTCGATACAGGATGTTGCCATCGACGACGCCAATCTGAACGTGACGTCGCTCGCCAATCGATTCGACACGCAGCGATACCTCTCGCCGCACAGCGACATCGTCGCCTTGCTCGTCTTCGACCATCAGATGCGGATGATGAATCTCTTGACCAGGCTGGGGTGGGAAGGCAGAATCCTCGAGTACGACGAAAATGCCGCCTCGTCATCTCTGAACGACATCGTGTCCGAAGTGGTCGACTACATGTTGTTCGTCGACGAAGCGCCGCTCGACGGGGTGCGAGGAACGTCGGGGTTTGCCGAGCGTTTCAGCGCGCGGGGTCCGCGTGACGCGAAGGGACGCTCGCTGCGCGATCTCGATCTGCAGCACCGGCTGTTTCGTTACCCGTGCAGCTACATGATCTACTCGGAGGCGTTCGATGCGCTTCCGCGCGGTATCCGTGATGCGGTATACGAGCGGTTATGGCGCGTTCTATCTGCGACTGATTCCTCGCCGAAATATGCGCGGTTGTCGGCCGCGGATCGCGAGGCGATCGTCGAGATCCTGCGCGATACCAAGAAGGACTTACCAGGCGCATTCAGCGCTCGACCCTGACGCGCGGCTACTGGACGACCTCACACTCGCCGTAGTTCTGCGACACAGAAGGCTCGGCGACGAAACGGCCTACCTTCATCTCTAGATAACCGTGGCGCGAATGGACGGCTTTGAGTTTTTTCGGCGATGCCTCCTGCGAGAACACGGTCGTCACGTTCAATTGACCGACGGCGCTTTCGACAAAGTAGAGACTCCAACCAGACAGCACGGCGGTGACATAGGCGCGGCCGGCGGTCCCCATGAATTCGGCCGTTCCGTCACCAACGTCGATTGCGTTGATCTCGAACCGCATGTCCTGCGTCTTGGTCTGGGCTTGCGGCGCGCCTTCCTTCCAGACGGCAGATGTCGCGGACGGGAATTGGCACTTCAGTGCCTTGATTTGCGCCAGCGGATTCGGCGGTTCGGCGGCGGCCTGCTGCGCCTCGGCTCCGGCAGAGGCCCCGAGGATGAGTAAGAAAACCACGGTATCTCTTATAATTTCGATTCCCATGAAGCGCCTCGTCCTGGAACGCTATGCGGCTCGTTGCGTGAATTATGTACTGGTTGTGACTCGCATCGCGGTCCAAGGCGCGCGAAGCGCGCCAAGAGATGCTGGGCACCAGCCAAGGGGCGCTGCAGGAGTGTTAGGGGGCAGAGCCCCTTGGCTGGTGCTGTCGCTGGTGGCCGGAAGCGTCGCGTTGGCGATGGCCGGCGGACAAACGCCTGATTCACGAATGCGGCAGTTATTTCCGTCCGCCACGACATTCTCTCCCAAGGGGGGCGATCCGCCGCACATTAAGGCTTACAACGGGCAAACCCTCGTTGGCTATCTGTTCTGGACGACGGAGATCCTGCCGCTCGAACGGGCGTACGGCGGACCCATCGCGATTCTGGTCGGGTTGGACACCAACGGGAAGCTGGCCGGGCTCTATGTGGGCGAGCATCACGAACCGTACGGTGATTTCTCGATCGACCCGCCGTCGTTTGCCGCCCAGTTCAAGGGCAAAGACGTGCGCGACCCGTTCAAGCTCGGCGAAGACATCGATGCCGTCTCGCGCGCGACGATCACGATGTCGAGTGCGGTCCGAGCCATCCGGAACAGCGCGCGGCGCGTTGCGCGGACGTTCCTGACCCCACCGGCGCCATCCACTAAATGACGAGTCGCCGGCGCGTTCCCTTCTTCATTGCGTTTGGCTTGTTCGTTGCGATCGCAGGCTATGCGGTAGCCGGGTCCACAGGACAGGACCCGGCCTACGTCGTCGCTCAGGCACCGGCACAGCCCGCCGCCCAGGGCGGTTTCGACTTCGAGGACGAAGAAGAGGAGGCCCCCACATGGGCCGACGACATCCGCGCGCAGGCGCTCGACATCGCGGCCGTCGCGGCGTTCTCGGTATTGGCGTTCGTCAGCTTCTTTCGCAAGAGCGTGAGGCTGAAGTACATCACGCTCGTCGCTGCAGTCCTGTATCTCGGGTTCTATAAGAGCCAGCTGATCTCGATCGTCAACGTGTTCGGGTTGATGGGCGGCAACCTGCCGATCTTTCGCTACAACCTCGCGTGGTATCTGCTTGCTGCCATCACCGTGGTGTCGACGGTTTTGTGGGGGCGCGTGTATTGCGGCCGCATCTGCGCGTTCGGCGCGTTCACCCAGTTGGTCGATGCGATCGTTCCGAGCCGGTGGCAGGTAAAGATCCCGCGCGCGATCGAACGCCGCGCGGCGTTGATCAAGTACGGCATCCTTGGAAGCGTCGTCGCGTACTTCCTGGTCACCAGCGACCCGCTCATCTATCCCTACGTCGAGCCGTTCTGGATGTTCGGGCTCCATCTGCGGACGCCGGTTCTCCTGACGCTCCTCGGCACACTTCTCGTGACGACGGTGTTCGTTCGTAATGCGTATTGCCGTTTTCTCTGCCCGCTTGGTGCGTTTCTCGGGATCGTGTCGAACCTGACGGTGTTTCGGATCAAGCGGTGGTCTGAATGCCGCACGTGCCGCATTTGCGAGAAGGCGTGCGAGTGGGGCGCCATCCGCGGGCCGAAGATCATCATGACCGAGTGCGTGCGCTGCGACGATTGCGAACGCCTCTACGCGGACACGAAGAAGTGCCCGCATCACCTGATCATCATCCGCAAGGCCGACATCCTCGCGCGCCGGGCCGCTACTCAGACGGGGCCTTCAGTTGCGCCAAACGTCCCTTGAGTCCCGACGAGACCAGCACCCGGTTCTCGGCGGTCACAATCACGCCTTCGACATTGGGCAGCTTCTCAATCAGCGCCATACCCTCCTCGCCACCCAGAATGAAGACGCCCGTCGAAAGGCCGTCGCTTACCGTCGCGCTCCTCGCCAGAATGGACACACTACGGCTTCGTGAAGCCGGTTCGCCGGTGTCGGGGTCGAGGATGTGATGGTAGCGGTGGCCGTCGCGCATGAAATACCGCTCGTAATCACCTGAGGTGCTGAACGCTGCATCAGTTATCTCGAGTGCGGCAAACAGAGTGTTGGGCTCGCCGCGCGGATCCTGTACGCCCACGCGCCACGGTCGATCGCCACGCTTGCCGGCGGCGAAGAGATCGCCGCCGGATTGAATCATGAAGTCAGAGAGTCCCGCGTCACGCAGGATCGTCGCAGCGCGATCGACGGCGTAGCCCTTGCCGATGCCACCCAGGTTGACCCTCATGCCCGCGCGCGTCAGTGACGCCGTGCCCGCGCGATCGTCGATGGCGAGCGCTCGGTAATCGATGAGCGGCAGCCTCGGGGCGATCTGTGAGCGATCGGGTACCTGACCGTCGATGTCGTGATCGAACTTCCACAGGCCCGAGAGCGCCGCGAAGGTCACATCGAATTTTCCCCCGGTCCACTCACTGACTTCCTGCGACGCGTGGAGGACCTCGCGCACATCGGCGCTCACGCTGACTGCGGACTTTCCAGCAGCGTCATTGAGGCGCGTGATGTCGCTTCCCTCCTTCCATGTGCTCATCAACGCGTCAAGCCGGTCGAACTCGTCGAACGCTTTGTCGAGCGCCTTGACCGTCGCGGTCTCGTCCGTCGTCCAGGCGCTGATGTGGACGGCCGTGCCCATGCTGACCCGCGAACGCTCGACGAGAGTGGGAGTCGCCTTGGAATTCGACGTTCGGCCACACGCGGTCGCCGCGAGGAGACACACGAGAGCAATGATCGGAACGACGTGGGGCGGAGGCTTCAGTCTCCGCGGTTGCAGCGTTTTCACGGCCACTGCGGAACATTCTGACATGCACCCCGTTTGACTGGGTTCACCCACGAATGACAGGATCCTCGCGCAATATGCCGCTCTTCGACTTCAGATGCCGCCGGTGTGGGCAGGAATTCGAGGCACTCGTTCGCACCGGGAGTCCGGCCACCTGCTCGTGCGGAAGCGATGATTTGGAGCAGTTGCCTTCAGGCTTTGCCGTCAGCTCGTCGACGATCAGAAAAGCCAACCTGAACGCGGTGAGAGCGAAGGGTGCCCAGGCACGCAAAGAAAAGTTGCGGGCGGATCACAACTACATGGAGAAACACATTCGGGACGAGCATTAGCAACACAGGCAGCGGGACGGACCGTGCCCTTCCGATAGCACGCGGCCGGCTGTGTCTGCGAGTGTGACCGCAAGAGCGCGACCATCTTCGAGCCTGAGAACGAGTGGCGCCCCAACCCAATCCCGTACGTCTTCGTTGGGCGGGAGATCGATTGCGCCTTCGATTCGATGCAGTCCTGGAATTGGCAGTCCGTTGCCGGCAAATGCCTGGTATCTCGCGATCTTGTAGGGTACCTGCCGGAGCGCCTCGCCGTGGCCGCTCAGATCCCCAACGCCCGAGTATTCCTCGACAAGTTTCATCCTTATCGGATCCTCCCACACTTCGGGCACAATCTGACGTCGTGCGAATCCTTCTCTTCCTTGGGACTGTGCTGTTGGTGTTGTCGACTTCACTCGTATCAGCGCAGGACAAGACTGCCGACCAGGGTGTCTACACCAGCGCTCAGGCTGTACGTGGCGCCGCGGTTTTCGACGCACACTGCGTCGCGTGTCATCGTGAAAGCGGAACGGCGCCGGTGCTTGCGAGCGAGCGATTCACGACGACATTCGCCGATGCCACGCTGCTGTCGGTGTTCACCACGATCCAGACCACTATGCCGCGCAACGCCCCGAACTCACTCACTGAAAGGGAATACGTCGACGTCGTCGCGCACCTGCTCAAACTGAATGGCTATGCAGACGGCATGACGGAGCTCGCGGTTGCAGGTCTCGGGGACATCAAGGTTCCGGGAAAGGGGGGCAGCCTCGAGTTCACACTAGTACACGTCGTGGGATGTCTCGCGCAGGGGGGACGGGTGTGGACGCTCGCCAAGGCCACCGATCCGATTCGGACCCGCGCCCCGGAACCGGCGACAGATGACGAAGCCGCTCAACTCGATCAAGCCCCACTTGGTGCGCGATCTTTCAGGCTGCAGCAGGTGTACGGCGCGCCGCCCGGTTGGACCGGCCAAAAAGTGGCGGCAAAGGGCTTCCTTACGCGTTCGGGAACCGAGGAGCGGGTGAATGTCACCTCGATGAGGATCCTGACGACCCCATGCCCGAACTGATATAATTTTTGCCCCGAACCCTGAGGAATTCAGGGAAAATGCCGCCGATGAGACGAGCCGTCTTTGTGTGCCTTGCCGTCTGGGTGGCTGTGCTGTCGAGCACGGCGGGTCATCCCTTGGCCTCGCCACGGGCTATTCAACCCCAGTCGCCCGCTCCAGCCCAACCGACGGTTACCCCATCGAAGCCGGCTGCTCAACCGGAACCTGATCACTCAGCCCTTCTCAAGCAGTACTGCATCACGTGTCACAACGAGCGGCTGAAGACCGCGGGTCTTGCGCTCGAGGGCGTTTCGCTCACGAACATTCCGGCCGGGGCTGAGGTTTGGGAAAAGGTCATTCGCAAGGTTCGCGCAGGCATGATGCCGCCGGTCGGCGTGCCGCGGCCCACCCAGGGCGCGCTCGACAGCCTGGTCACGCACCTGGAAACGACACTCGATAAGGCGTCCCTCGCCGCGCCCGCGCTTCGCGGCCCGACGATGCACCGGCTCAACCGGGCCGAGTACGGGAACGCCATCCGAGATCTGTTCGCGGTCCAGGTCGACGTGAGCTCGCTCTTACCTCCCGATGAGGAAGCGTTTGGATTCGATAACAACGCGAGCGTGCTCAACGTCTCCACGTCGCTGATGGACCGTTACCTGTCCGCGGCCTGGAAGATCTCGGCGCAGGCAGTGGCAAGCCCGGCGATTACGCCCTCGCTCGAAACGTTCCGTGTGCGCGGCGATTTGTCGCAACATGATCATGTCCCTGCACTCCCGGTCGGCACGCGCGGCGGCATCCTGATTCGCCACTACTTCCCCGTCGACGGCGAGTACGTCATCAGCCCGCGCCTCTACCGCGAGACGGTCAACATCATCCGCGGCCTCGAGCTGGAACACGACCTCGAGGTCACCCTGGACGGCCAGCGCGTCGTCCTGGCGCGATTCGGCGGTCCGAAGGACGAACAGGCGAACTACCTCCAGCCCACGCTCGCCGGCGACGAAATGGAGAAGCGCTTTCAAAAGCGCCTGAAGGTGACGGCGGGACCTCATGAAGTCGGCGTGGCGTTCATCAAGAAGAGTTCCGCGACCACGCTGGAGTTATTGCAGCCATTCGAGCGTGAACGGATCGATCCGATCACGCCGGTCGGTATTCCGGAGCTCGATCGCGTCACCGTCGAAGGACCGTTCAATCCGGTGAAGAGCGAGACGTCCCCCAGCCGCAAGCGCATCTTCACGTGCATGCCGACCTCCGATCGCGATGCGGCGGCCTGCGCACGGACGATCCTCTCTACGGTCGCGCGCCGTGCGTATCGAGGACCGGTCACCGAAACCGAGACGACGCGCCTTCTCAGTTTTTACGAGAAGGAACGCGCGCGCGGCGGCAGCTTCGATCAGGGCATCGAGAGCGCGCTGACGTTCCTGCTGGTCAGCCCCCGGTTCCTCTACCGGATCGAGCGCGATCCGGCCAACGTCGTCGCGGGCGCCAGCTACCGCGTCAACGACGTCGAGATGGCGTCGCGCTTGTCGTTCTTCCTGTGGAGCAGCATCCCTGACGACGAACTGCTCGATCTTGCGATCGCCGGCCGACTGCGTGAGCCGGCAGTGCTCGAACAGCAGGTTCGGCGGATGCTCAAAGACGAACGGGCGCGGGCACTCGGAAGCAACTTCGCCGGTCAGTGGCTGTTCTTGCGGAATCTGCGCGGCCTGCAGCCCGACGCCGATGTCTTCCCGGACTTCGATCACAATCTCCGCGAAGCGATGCAGCGCGAGACCGAAATGCTCTTCGAGAGCGTCGTCCTCGAAGATCGCAGCGTCCTGCGACTGCTCGACGCCGACTACACGTTCGTGAACGAGCGTCTCGCTCGGCACTATGGCATCCCGAATGTGTACGGATCCCAGTTCAGGAAAGTCACGGTGAACGATGACGCGCGCCGCGGCCTGCTTGGACACGGCAGCATCCTGGCGCTGACGTCACAGAACAATCGGACATCGCCGGTGTTGCGCGGCAAGTACGTGCTGACCAACATCCTCGGTACGCCTCCCCCGGAGGCTCCGGCCAACGTGCCGCCACTCGACGAGACCCCGGCAAAGGCGCGCTCGATGCGCGATCGCATGGAAGAACATCGCCGCAATCCGACCTGCGCGAATTGCCACAAGCTGATGGATCCGATCGGTCTCTCACTCGAGAATTTCGATGGGATCGGGCGCTGGCGGACCGTCGACAACGGCGCGGCGATTGATGCGTCCGCCCAGCTTTCGGATGGCACGTCGGTCAACGGTCCAGCCGCGCTGCGGCAGAATCTGCTGCGGCGGCCTGAGATGTTCGCCCGGAATGTGACCGAGATGCTGCTGACTTACGCGCTCGGTCACCGCGTCGAGTATTACGACATGCCGTACGTTCGCGCCATCCTGAAGGATTCCAGCAAGACCGACTATCGTTTTTCATCTCTCGTGCTCGCCATCATCAAGAGTCCCGCGTTTCAGCGGAGGAGATCAGAGTCATGATGATCACGAAGAAGGCCATCCCGCGCCGCACAGTCCTTCGCGGCCTTGGTGTGACCGTCGCGCTGCCGCTGCTCGACAGCATGGTGCCCGCCGCGACCGCCCTGGCGCAGACGCCGGCGGCGCCAAAGTCGCGGTTCGGCTTCGTGTACGTCCCTCATGGCTCGATCATGCGGGAGTGGACACCGGCACAGGAGGGCGCGAACTTCGAGTTCTCGCCGATCCTCAAGCCGCTGGAACCCTTCCGCAAGCACCTCACCGTGCTGTCCAACCTTTCCAACTACGGTGAGGCCGGCCACTCGGTGAGCTCTGCGATGTGGTTGAGCGGAACGTTTCCGTCGAAGGGCAGCCTGCTGAAGCTGGGGACGACGGTCGATCAGCTCATTGCCCAGAAGATCGGACGCGATTCGACGTTCCCGTCGATGGAGTTCGCGACAGAGGATCACTCCAGCCACCTGGGTAGCTGCGCCGGCGATTTTCTCTGTTCGTACATGAGCACGATCAGTTGGGCTTCGGCCACGCAACCGCTGCCGATGGAGATCAATCCGCGCGTGGTGTTCGAGCGGATGTTCGGTGGTGATCGTGCGACGCCAGAAGAGCGGCGCGCCAGGCTCGAGAAGAACACGAGCATCCTCGACGCTGTCGCGCAGAGTGCTCGCGAGCTCTCCGCGCAGCTTGGTTCCCGCGATCGAGTGCGCATCAGCGATTACATGGACAACGTGCGCGAGATCGAGCGCCGCATCGTGACCGCCGAGCAACAGCGGGACGAGACCGGCATCGAGGCGCCGCCAACACCCGTCGGCATCCCCGAGAATTGGGAAGAGCATGTCACGCTCATGTTCGACCTGATGCACCTCGCCTATCAGGGCAACCTGACACGCGTGACCTCGTTCATGATGGCGCGCGAGTTGAGCACCTTGAGCTATCCGCAAATCGGCGTCGCGGATGGGCACCACCCGGTGTCACACAACAACAACATCCCGGAGCAGGTCGCAAAAAAGATCAAGGTCGATATCTACCATCTCGACCTGTTCTCCCAGTTCCTCGACAAGCTGCAGGCGACTCCCGACGGCGACGGCAACCTGCTGGATCATTCGCTGTTCCTGTACGGGAGCGGCATGACCAATGGCAACCAGCACGATCACGAGAACCTGCCGACGCTGCTCATCGGCGGTGCCACCGGCAAACATCAGGGTAATCGCCACCTCAAGATGGCGAAGAGCACGGCGCTGTCGAACCTGATGATGTCGATCATGGACAAGGCCGGGATCAACACTGAGAAGTTCGGCCAGAGCTCCGGCCGGATCGATGTGTAGCATGCAACGCCGGCACCTCGTTGCGTCGTGCGTTGCGGTAACCCTGAGCCTGAGCGCCGCCAGCGCCCAGACGCAGCCCGACCTGCGCCTCGCCGTCGCGATGAAGAACCAGGACGCGACGGCCGTAAAAGCGCTGCTCAGGCAGCGCGCCGACGTCAACGCTGCCGACGTCGACGGCACCACGGCGCTGCAGTGGGCGGCGCACTGGAACGACCTGGACACCGTCAAAGCACTGCTGGCGGCCCGAGCAAAGGCGAACGTCGCGAGTCGCTACGGGGTGACCCCGCTGCACGAGGCGGCATCGATTGGTAGCGCGCCGATCGTGAACGCACTGTTGCGGGCCGGTGCGAGTGTTGACGCGACCTACGGCGAGGGCGAGACGCCGCTGATGCTGGCCGCGCGGTCCGGAAACCTCGAAGCGGTGAAGCTCCTCATCGAGGCCGGCGCGAATGTGAACACCGCGGAAAAGTTCCGCGGCCAGACGGCGGTGATGCTGGCAGCAGTCGAGAACCACGCCTCCATCGTTCAGGCCTTGATCGCGGCCGGAGCGGAGGTCAATGCCCGCACCGTCGAGTACACCTTCCAGGACCTCACCGGCGGTGCCGGCGGCATCATTCACGACCGGCCGCAAGGCGGTTTGACGGCACTGATTCTCGCCGCCCGGCAGGGGTCGATCGAGGCGACGGGACAGCTGCTTGCCGCGGGCGCCGACTTGAATGCGACCGAGCCGCAATACGGCTTCACCGCGCTGCAGACAGCGATCTTCAACGGCCACTACGCGCTTGCCCGGCAACTGCTGGAGAAGGGGGCAAACCCCAACGACGGATCGCTCTACATCGTGATGGAGATGCGTAATCTCGCGACCTACAGCAACCGACCGAACCCGCCCGACTCACAGCGCGGCGTCAGCCATATGGATGTCGCCAGGCTCTTGCTCGACAAAGGGGCCGACCCGAATGCGGTCTACGTGAAGACGATTCCGCCGCGCCAGGCCCAGGGCAACATCAACGTCGCGGCCGGGGCGACTCCGCTCTATCGCGCCGTTCGCGCGATCGATCTGGTCGCTGTGCAGCTGCTCGTCGAACGCGGCGCGAATCCATCGCTCGCCCTCAAAGATGGATCGACACCGATGATGGCGGCTGCCGGTCTGGGCGCACCGCGAGGTGGAGACGAAGAGGTCACCGAGGCCGGCGATCGCAACGATCCGATTGACGTGATGAAAGCGTTGATCGCGAAGGGCGCGAACGTGAACGCGGCCAACGATGCCGGCATGACGCCGCTGCACTACGCCGCACAGCGCGGATCCGATCGCATCATCGAGTTCCTGGCCGGCCAGGGCGCGAAGTTCGATGTGAAGAACAAGCAGGGTCGCACGCCGTCAGAGCTTGCGCGCGGCAAAACCGCTGCGCTCATGAACAAGCTGGCCGGAGCCACTACGCAGCAGTAGGTCGTCTGTAGCGGCGGGTCTTTCCTGGCCTGAGCGCAGTCGAAGGCAGACCCGCCGTGGCTCAGGCGCGTCTAAAGACGCGCTTCTACGTGACGTCAATTAAGACCTTCAAAATCCCTTTCGTCGGCGCGCGCGACAACGCGTCGAGACCACGCGACAGGTCAAACCGATCGGAGATGAGCGGCTGCACCTGCACGTGCCCTTGCTCCAGCGCCGCGAGCGCCTGATCGAACGGCCCGCAGCGCGATCCCACGAGCGTGATTTCATCGATGACAAACGGCGCCCACGCCAGCGTTTGCTGACCGGCGACCGTGGTCTTCAGCACGACCGTGCCGCGCGGGCGGACCAGCTTCAATGCCGTGGGCAGCCCTGACTCCGAGCCCGTGCAGTCGACGACGATGTCGTGGGCGCGCTCGTCCAGCGAATCAGAAAGAAGAGTCGTCGCGATCCCCATCGATGCGAGGATCGCCAGCTTCTCAGGATGCTTGCCGATGACGAGAACGTGGTCAGAGAGCCGGGCTAACACCTGCGCGCACAGATTCCCGAGGCGCCCGTCTCCGAGAATCGCGATGCGATCATGCCGACCCACGGTGAGCTGCACCGAGATTTGGAACGCAGCCGCCACCGGTTCAGTGAAGACTGCTACGTCATCCGACAACGCGTCGGGGACGGCATGGAGGTTCTTTTGCGGTACAGCGATCAAATCCGCGAAGGCGCCGTCGTGGTTCAGGATTCCGAGAACTGTTCGATTCGGACAGTGCGTGGGCAACCCTTTGCGACAGGTCTCGCATGACCAGCAGGCGCAGTTGATCTCGCCGACGACCCGCTGGCCCGCCAGAGGACCCGACTCGGCCACGCCCACGAACTCATGACCAAGCACGCCCCGGAAACCCATGTATCCCTTGATCAACTGGAGGTCCGTCTCGCAAACCCCCGCCCGAGTGACTCTGACCAGCACTTCTCCAGCGGCGGGCGTTGGTGTCGCCCGGCCAGTGACCACGGTGACCTGATTGTCCAAAACAATCGCGCGCATTTCGTGAAACCTATCAGAAAGAGCTCGTCGATCCAGCGCGCGTGCCGGCGGATCGTATCGTCCAAGCTGTTGTCGCCGACGCGGCGGTGACGTGAATCAGCATCTGCGCCGATTCGATCTCGACCAGTGCGCTTGACCCTCGTCCGAGTTCGTAGATAAGATCGCGCCTCATCCGGGAACTCGGCCATCCCCTGCGACAAATTCTTTTGGGGGCACGACGTTGAGTCATCCTCGTTCCATCGCGGACTCGCGGCTCGGTACCGGGTCTCCATCGCTGGGGAGTCGTTGCCATTGAGCCAGATATTCCCTCCCTGGTGGAACAAGCTCCCGATTGTCGCCGCTGTCTTAGGCCTCCTCGGTCCAACGGTGGCGACTGCGGGCGTCTGGTACTACTTTTCGCCGTGGTACACAGACGTGGGCTACGCTCCCACTCAGCCCGTTCCGTACAGCCACCGGCTCCACGTCGGCGAGCTTGGTCTCGATTGCCGATACTGTCACGCCTCGGTCGAGATTTCCAACGTCGCCAACATTCCGCCCACGCAGACGTGCATGAACTGCCACCAGACGGTGAAGAGGGACAGCGCGCTGCTCGCACCGATTCGGGACAGCGCACAGAGCGGCCGGCCGATGCGATGGATTCGCGTCCACAAGCTTCCCGATTACGCCTATTTCACGCATCGCGCGCACGTGGCGGCAGGCATCGGCTGTGTCAGCTGCCACGGCCGCATCGACGAGATGGAAAAGGTCACACAGGCGATGCCCCTCAGCATGAGCTGGTGCCTCGACTGCCACCGCAATCCGGCCCCCAACAGACGCCCCGTTTCGGAGGTTACGAACATGAAGTGGACCCCGCCGCGGGACGCTCAAGTGCTTGCGGCGCAGCTTGGCGGACGATCGGTCAATCCGCCGACTGAGTGCTCGGGGTGCCACCGGTGAGCCGCACATACTGGCGAAGCCTCGCGCAGATCGAGGATCTCCCGGAATACCGCACAGCTCTCGAGCGCGAGTTCCCGGAGGGCGCATCGGAGCTGCCGGAGGGGATCACCAGGCGAGAGTTGATGTCGCTCGTCGGCGCGTCACTGTCGCTCGCGACGCTCGCGGGATGCCGGCGGCCCGTCGAAGAGATCGTCCCGTATGTCGCTGCTCCGGAGGATGTCGTCCCCGGAATTCCCCGCTACTACGCCACGACGATGCCGTTCGGCCGGAGCGCATACGGCCTGATCGTCGAGAGCCATGAAGGGCGACCCACGAAGATCGAGGGAAACCCCGCGCACCCGTCAACGCTCGGGGCCTCGAGCTCGCGCGTGCAGGCGTCGGTGCTCGGCCTCTACGATCCCGACCGCTCGCAGTCGATCACGCAGAAGGGTGCGCGGAAATCGTGGAACGATTTCGTGACGGCCTGGGGACAACTGTCCAAGGAGCATGCCGCGGAGGGCGGCGCCGGCCTTGCGGTCCTGTCCGAGTCCTTCGCCTCGCCGACGCAGGCGCGTCTGGTCTCCGAGCTCCGAACCCGATTCCCCAAGATGCAATGGGCGACCTACGACGCCGTCAGCGACGAGAACCGGCTCGCGGGTCTGCGTCAGGCCACGGGACGCGACGTCGATCTCATGCTCCGGTTCGATCGAGCCTCGGTGATTCTCTCCCTCGACGCCGATCCGCTGCTCACTGATCCGGAGGCGATCCGTCACGCGCGCGGCTTCGCTGACGGGAGGCGTGCGGGCGCTCTTTCGACAAGCTCAGGGCAGGCTTCCGGCAGGGCGATGAACCGCCTCTATGCCGTCGAAGGTGTCTACTCGCTGACGGGAGCGATGGCGGACCACCGGCTCCGTCTCGACAGCCGGCGGATCGCTGCGTTTCTCGCAGCGCTTGCGGCGCGCCTCGGTGTGCCCGGGGCCTCCAGCAAGGCGGGAGTGGACGTCCCCGGTGTCGACGCTCGCTGGCTCGACGCCCTTGCGAAGGACCTTCTGGCGAACCGCGGCCAGGGGTTGGTTATTGCGGGAGAGCGCCAGCCCGCGGGTGTCCATGCCGGGGTGTGCGCGCTCAACGCGTTTCTCGGCAATAACAGCAAGACGGTCAGCTACTACGAGACAAGGGACGCGGCGCTTCCGAGCACGAGCTCGTTGACGACGCTCGTGTCCGCGATGACGGGGGGCACGGTCCAGACACTCGTCATCCTTGGCGGGAATCCCGCGTTTGATGCACCCGCCGATCTCGACTTCGCGTCGGCGATGGCGAAGGTCCCTCACACAATCGCTCTCGGGCACTCGGTCGACGAGACATCATCCAACGCGGAGTGGCAGATTCCGCGTGCGCACTACCTCGAGTCATGGGGAGACGCGCGCGCGGTGGGAGGCACGCTCAGCGTCGTGCAGCCGCTGATTCTTCCTTTGTTCGGCGGACGCACTCCGGTTGAAGTGTTGGGACTGATGATCGTGGACAAGGATCGTCCGGGCTACGACATCGTCCGCGACACCTGGAAACCGATCCTGGGAGAGGCCGGATTCGACGGGAAGTGGAACCGTGTCTTACATGACGGACTGCTTGCCGGCAGCGAGCTCAAAGAAGTGGTTCCCGATGTCAAAGGGGCCACCTTTGCAGAGCTCGCGACAGGATCTGCGAGTGGTCTGGAGATCGTGTTCGTCGCGTCGCCGTCACTTCATGACGGCCGGTTCGCGAACGACGGGTGGTTGCAGGAGCTTCCCGATCCGCTGACCAAGCTCACGTGGGACAACCCCGCGCTCTTGAGCCCCAAGACCGCCGAGACGCTGAGTCTTGCGAACGGAGAGTTGGTCCGACTCGATTACGCCGGCCGCTCGCTCGAGCTTCCCGTCTGGATTCTCCCCGGCATGGCGGACGACGTGGTGGCCCTCACCCTTGGCTACGGTCGCAAACGCGCGGGGCGGGTCGGGTCCGGGGTCGGGTTCGACACGTTCACGGTCCGATCTTCGCAGGCATCTGGCTTCGACAGCGACGTCAAGCTCACGCGGCTTGGGCGGACCTACCCGCTCTCGGCGACGCAGGACCACGGCAGCATGGAGGGCCGGCCCCTTGTCCGCGAGTCCACGGTTGCCGAACTCCAATCCGGGAAAAAGGAGGAGGCTCGGCCTGGTGCTCTCGGTGTCTTCGAGGAGAAACCGGAGCACTTCTCACTCTGGAAGGAGCACACCTACGATCAGGGCCACCAGTGGGGGATGACGATCGATTTGAACGCCTGCATCGGCTGCAACGCGTGCATGACGGCGTGCCAGAGCGAGAACAACGTGCCGGTCGTCGGGAAGATCCAGGTTGCGAGACAGCGCGAGATGCACTGGATCCGTGTCGACCGATACTTTTCCGGCGAGCCGTCCGGCAACCCGGAGGTCGTCTTCCAGCCGGTTCCCTGCATGCAGTGTGAGGATGCGCCTTGCGAGCAGGTTTGCCCCGTGGCCGCGACCGTGCACGACAAAGAAGGCCTCAACGTGATGGTCTACAACCGGTGCATCGGGACACGCTACTGCTCGAACAACTGTCCCTACAAGGTGCGTCGCTTCAACTTCTTCAACTTCACCAAGGACACGCCGGACATTCTGAAGCTTGCAATGAACCCCGACGTCACAGTGCGTGCGCGGGGCGTGATGGAGAAGTGCTCGTACTGCACGCAGAGGATCAATCGGGCGAAGATCGACGGGAAGCTCGCCGGGCGCGATCTGCGCGACGGCGATGTCAAGACGGCCTGCCAGCAGGCCTGCCCGGCCTCGGCCATCGAGTTCGGAGATATCCGGGACGCGTCGAGCCGGGTCGCGAAGGCGAAGGCCGACCCGCGCAACTACGCGCTGCTCGAGGAGCTGAACACCAAACCCCGGACGACCTATCTGGCCAAGGTGCGCAATCCGAATCCAGATCTCGAGGGCGAGGTATGACCGCCCGCCCACGGCTGGTGCTCGGCGCGCTCGCGTCCATCTCTCTTTTCGCCTTCACTGGTTGCGCGCGCGGCTGCACGTCGAGCCGTCCTCCCATCCATCTCAATCCGAGCATGGACGACCAGCCGAAGGTACTCACGCAGACGGCCAGCACGTTCTTCTACGATGGCTCGTCCATGCGCCAGCCCGTTCCAGGAACGATCCCGATCGGCGGGCTGAAGGAAGACACCGCCTTCTTCACGGGGAAGGGAGCGGACGAGCAGTTCGTCATGACGATCCCGGTGACCGTGGACGAGACGCTTCTCGAGCGTGGCCGGCAGCGCTACGAGATCTATTGCCAGCCTTGCCACGACGCTCGGGGGGACGGCAGGGGGATCCTGTTTCAGCGAGGCAACGTTCCTACTGCCACGTTCCACCAGGAGAAAATCCAGAAGTACCCGGATGGGCAAATCTTCGACGTCATCACGAACGGGATGGGACTGATGCCCGCGTACCGCTGGCCGATCCCGCCTGCGGACAGGTGGGCGATCATCGCCCACGTGCGAGAGCTCCAGCGCGACCGGCTGGCACGCGCCGCGGCCGCCTCTGCTCAAGCTTCCGCCCCCGCTCAAGCCCCCGCCTCCGCTGAAGCTACGGCGGGCAAGCCGGCGGACAAGCCCGCGGACACCAAGTAAGGGAGGCACCGTGGCGAACGGCCTGATGAACGGCGCGATGAACCGCAAACTGTTGTTCGTGCTCGGTCCCGCCACCGGTGTCGTGATGTTCGTCGCGGTCGTGTTGATCGCCACGTTCCTGACAAACCGCGAGTACAAGGAGCCGTATCGCGCTCCCGCCGCAACGGTTGACGCCACGCCGCGCGTGGAAGGACTGATCGCTGAGGAGGCCGACGCGCAGGCGAAGGCGCGGGCGACGCCCTACGCAGAAGCCGAGTACCGAGCCTTCCCCGTGGTCGGGAGCCGCGTCGCCATCTGGGCGGTCGCGCAGCTCCACCTGCTGTTCGCAGCGTTCGTGCTGGCCGTTCCCATCTTCGCGTTCATCATCGAGGCGATCGGCTACAAGACCGGAGATCTGCGATACGACCGGCTCGCGCACGAGTTCACGAAGCTCCTCTCCGTGTCCTTCTCGCTCACCGCGACTTTCGGCGCGTTCCTGACATTCATGCTCATCGCTCTGTATCCGAAGTTCACGAACTACCTGATGAGCGTGTTCTCCCCCACGTTTCTCCCGTACGTGCTGCTCTTCTTCTTCGAGGCCGCCTTCCTCTACACCTACTATTACGGCTGGGGGAAGTTCCATCCGCTGGTGCATCTTGGCCTTGGACTCGGCCTCAACATCGTAGGCACGGCGATCATGTTCATCGCCAATTCCTGGCTCACGTTCATGATGTCGCCCGGCGGGGTTTCGGACACGGGAGCCGTGACCTCCCTCTGGGATGCCGTCTACAACTTCACGTGGATGCCGATCAACGTCCATCGCGTCATCGCGAACGTCGCCTTCGGCGGATCCGTCGCCGCCGCTTACGCGGCCTTCAAGTTCCTGCAAGCGGAAACCGACGAGGATCGCGCGCACTACGACTGGATGGGCTACATCGGCAACTTCGTCGCGATCAGCGCCTTCCTCCCGCTTCCATTCGCCGGCTACTGGCTCGCGAAGGAGATCTATGCGTTCTCGCAGACGCTTGGACTCACGATGATGGGGGGCGCCTTCTCGTGGCTCTTCATCATCCAGGCGGTTCTGATCGGGAACCTCTTTCTCGCGGCCAACTACTACCTCTGGCACGGGATGGGGCGGGTCGAGGGGGCGCAGCCGCTTCAGAAGTTCATCAAGTACCTTCTCATCGGGATCGCGCTCTGCTTCGCAGTCTGGGCGACACCGCGGTCGATTATCGCAACCGTTTCCGAGGTCCGGGCGATGGGGGGATCCGCGCATCCGGTCCTCGGTTTCCTTGGCGTCATGTCCGCCAAGAACACGGCCGTGAACATCCTGATCCTCACGACGTTCATGAGCTTTCTCCTCTACCGCCGGACAGGGAAGACCGCGACGGTGGCGTGGGCGAAGACGGGCCATGCGGCACAGCTGTGCATCTTTGCGGGAGCCGCGATCTTCGTCATCTTCCTCGGCATTTACGGGTACTTCGTCGAGGCGACGGTCCGGATCGGTCTGTCCGTGCCGCAAGTCAGCTCGGTTCTTTTCGCCATGGTGTCGATTACAGCTATCGACATCTTCCTCTTCCGCGGGGCGACGAAGATGGGCGAGGTACGGTGGGGAAGGATGCCCGCAATCTCCCAGTACGTGCTGATCTTCATCGCGGTCACCTTCACCTGGCTCATGGGACTCATGGGCTACGTTCGGTCCGGACTCCGGCAGCACTGGCATGTTTACGGCGTCATTCGTGACACGTCGGCTGACGCGTTCACGCCCACACTGGGCTTCGCGACGTCGGTCGTTTCGTGGACCGTCCTCGCGTTCTTCCTCCTGATCGGCTTCGTGTTCTGGATCACGAGCCTGCACGACCGGCCCGAGTACGTGCCTTCGCCGGCAAAGGAGAAAGCGCCGGACACGGGCGCTGATGTGGTGCTTGGTGGCGCGATGCGTCCTCGGCCAGGGGTCGCATCGCACATGGACGGACGGACGAAGCTGCCATGACCGTTCCGCTCATCCCGCGAATCGGCGCCCTCGTCCTCCTGACGACCTTGTTCTATGCCTACGTCGGTTCGATGGTGCCTCAGAACGAAGTTCAGCCTCCACCTCTGAGCGTTGTGATCCCGGCGGACCTGACCTCGGAGCAGATGGTTGGGGTCGGCCGCCAGATCATGGACACAAAGGGGCTCTGCTTTACGTGCCACACGGTCGGCCGTTCCGGCGCGCTTCGGTTTCCCGACCTCGCGGGGGTCGACGCTCGCGCGATGGAGCGCGTCCCAGGCCTTAGCGATGTGGAGTACTTCGCCCAATCGATGTACGAGCCCGAGGCCTTCATCGTGCCGGGATTCAATCCCGGGATGCCGGTCATCAACAGGCCTCCGGTCGGCCTCACCGATCAGGAGATCCTCTGCGTGATTGCCTACCTTCAGTCCCTTGGCGGCACGCCGACGGTCACGCTCCAGACCAGTCACCGCTACTACACGCCAGCGGGTGCACCGGGTGCCGGGCCGGCTGCAGCGGGCGCCGCACCAGCCGCAGCGGGGGCTGCGCCGCCGGCTGGGGCCCCGGGCGCCCCTGCCGCAGCACCGGAACCATCAGGCCAGAAAGCCGCGCCTGGCGAGCAACTGCCTCTCATTGCACCGCCAGCCCAGAAAGCGCCAGCTGCACCGACACCTTCGGTAGTTCCAGGCAAGCCGCCGGCCACAGGAACGGCGCCACGATGAACATCGCGATCCTCCTGGCCGTCGTTGCCGCGTTCGCGTTTCTCCGCTTCCGTCGCGCCCATCTGCTCTTATGGGCCGGCGCCTGGTGGGTGGGGATCTACATCCTGCTCCGATTTGGATTCACGACCCCGATTCCCGCCTCCGTCATCTCGATCTACATGGGAATCGTGTCGCTCGCGATCCTGGCGTACTTGTCCTCCAGCGAGCAGCGCCGCGACGAAGTCTCCAGCCCGCTCATCCGCTTCATGACTGAAAAGCGGTACACAGC